>ERZ1292625.16-Hain-H41-01um-R1-16-length-286701-cov-13_pt1 | contig 286701 bp, 237 predicted proteins | sample MGYA00564400_ERZ1292625 | MGnify/ENA primary metagenome ERZ1292625 (study PRJEB36523, sample SAMEA6512639) | groundwater metagenome | collected 2019-01-08 | study: AquaDiva: Metagenomics assemblies of 32 groundwater samples | reverse complement strand
TCGTTGCCTTTTTTTATCAAAGAGCCTTGTTGAAAAACAAGGCTCTTTTTTTGGCCATACTTTTAGAAAAGAAGACCCACCCAAATCCTACCCCGGTGAGATAGTCAGTAGTCAGAAAGCCTTCCGATGAAAAATCGGGATAAACTCCCCCAGTCGTTGGCTTATACGTAGAGGGATGTGCCCACTTAGCTGCCCAGGATTGCCAACAAAAAAGTTAAGGCACGTGCTAAAAACCAGAGGAGTTGTATAGTATTTTTAGTTTCTCTTGTTTTTCGATTAATTACCCAGCGGCCACTTTGAAGAAATCGCAATCATTAAGATAGGATTGAGCAGTGTCGAGTAGTTGACTTGGGGTGATTGAATATACTTTCTCAAGAAGGGTTTGGTAGTAATTATCTGGAAGGGAGAACAATTTTATTGTCTTAATTTTTTCGGCCACCGAAAATGGGTTTGCTATCTCAGACTGAATACTTCCTGAAAAGTGACCTTTAGCGGCCTCAAGTTCATTGTCTCCAATTTTATTGGTTTGAAGTTGAATAAGTTCGTTTTTAATCTCTTGAAATATTATATCCTCATTCTCTTTGTTAACGTCTGCCCCGATTGCCAAATAACTTTCATACACTAAGCTATTTAGGGAAGACTGTATTCCATAGGTAAGTCCTTTTTCTTCACGAATATTTTTCATCAACCTGGAGCCAAAGTATCCGCCTAGTATGTGATTAAGGAAGAGCAAATCAAAATAATCCGGGTGGTTCCTGGTAATTGTTTTTTTCCCAAGCCGTATTGATGACTGTACGCTATTCGCTTTATTTATTTTTTGAAAAAAGGGATTGGATAATTGGACCGGAGTTATTTTATCCCTTGATTTTGACATTAAATGAGATACTGACACATTTTTGATGATGTAGTCAATTGTAGCGTTTTCCCCTTTTGACACCACAAATATTTCTGAGGGCACAATATAGCCCGCAAAATATTGTAACAGATCTGCGCGCTTTAAATTGTTCACATCTTCCTGCTCTATCGAACTACCATAGGGATGATCACTACCAAAGATATTTCTACGTAATGCTTTTGAAGCTAAGAAGCTATTCTTCTCATTATTAACTTTCAGGTTTTGGATAAATACTTCTTTCATTTGCCTTAATTCACTCTCTGGAAATGATGGTGTTTTTAGCATTTCAAGAAAGGCGGGCAAAACATGATGAAGATTTTTAGAAAGTGTGTACAGGGCAATAGAGGTAAAATCAAGACCAGGGCTGATTTCAATGTGTGCGCCATATTGATCGAAAAATTCGGCCAGTTGGGAAGAAGTTTTTTCGGCTGTCCCACGCTCGATCATTTGTGCAGTAAAATGAGATAGCCCTATCTTTGGCTCAAACCATTTTCCAGCCTTGAAAATGAATTCGACTTTAATAATATCCTGCTGAACTCCCTCTATAGAATGAAGGCTAATACCATTGGGTAGTTGAATTGTTATTGGACTAGGTAATAAAAAGGAGGCACTCTTTACAAAAGAGGGAGCAATTTTTCGTTTGAGCATTTAGTCAGTAACAGATTCATCCTCCTTTTCCTTATTCTTAAATACATAAGAGATCGTAAATCGAATAGTTTCTGCCAGTGCGTTTTCTCTCTTATTAGTAGGGACAAGATAAGCGATGTCTAAACCGAATTTATTAACTCTCATCCCAACTCCGGCTGTTAAATACTTTCTGTTGCCTTTATCCTTTGCTTCCAGAAAATATCCTAGCCTGCCAGAGAATATGTTTTTATACCAATATTCAACACCTGATGAAACAATTATTTCGTGTAACTCTTCTTCACCCCCCCCTGGAGCGTCAGTGAATGAACTAAAAATTCCACTAAGTAAGGAAGGGGGAGCTTCACCAACTGGGGGTTTGCGAGAGGGAACCATTAGTTTGTTAAAATCCAAGGCAATCGTTAAACTATTAAATGGATCCAGTTCGGTTTTAAATGCGCCTCCTATTCTGAGGTTAACAGGGATGAAATCTTTATTGGTTGCATCTGAGTAAGAAATTTTAGCACCCAGGTTAGTAATGGCAGCTCCAAATGAAAGAGCTGAGTTTTTGGTAACCATTGGCTTGGTATAGAAAACACCTAAATCCACCGCTACTGAATTGCCAGGTCTTGCGTCAACATTTCCTGTGGTGAGCGCACCGGTTAAATTGGAATGTATGTAGCGGATAGCTCCGCCCAAACTAAACTGTTCTGTTAGTAGGCGTGAATAGGTGACATCAAAAGCATATTCCCTTGGATTAAACCGTCCCTGATCAACTGCATTAATATCACGAAATTGAATTTCGCCTAAATCAAAGTACTTCATAGAGGCGGCAACTGTTTGCTCCCGACTAATTTTGTAAAAGCCAGATAGGTAAAAGATGGACATATCGTTTATTATCTTACCAAGCCACGGAGTATAAGAGGCGGCTACGCCATAACTTTGATCTATAAATGCAAGTTTAGCTGAATTCCAATAAGCAGAGTTAGCGTCTGGTGATGTGGCAGCACCAACATCTCCCATCCCCGCAGCACGGGAATCGGGAGTTATAGCCAGAAATGGTACTGCGGTGGTAATTATTCTATTTGAGCTGTCTTGTCCAACCAAAGTACCCTGCAGTCCATTTTGGGAATAGACCGAAAAAGCGGCACAAGAAATTATACTAAGTAAACAATATTTCCTTAACTTATTCATAATCAAGTCCTAAGGGCTAAAGATAATCAATTCAAAATAATTAGCTTGGTAAATTGCTCATTTTTCGAGCCATCCGCCAATGAACGTACTAAAACCTTCATTAAGTATAATCCAGTTGTCAATTTTGCACCATTTATATCTGATCCATCCCAGTTAGTAAGTACTACCCGATATTGGCTTTCTGGTACTGAAAAATTCATGGTTTGAACCTGTTGCCCGGTCACTGTAAAAATGGCCAGGCTTACTTCCAGATCTTCACCTGGTCGTGTATGAATAAACCGTACTATTGTTGATTCCGAGAAGGGATTTGGATAGTTAGATAACTCAAGAACCTTAATTTCTGCGCTTTCGGAGACCTCAAAGCTAATAGAAGCAGTTGCCGGATTATTAAGATTATCCCAAACTTTCAGTGTGAGCGTATGATATCCAATTTCTAATCCTTCTATTGGAAATAGCAGTGTGCCTTCTGTAAAGTTATCTTTTGTTGCGGTGAAGTATTCACTTACTTCGTAGGTCTTGCTGTCATCTAAAATTGCCACCATTGTTGTGCCAGTACCATAGTTGGAAACGTTGATTCCACTTTCATCGAAAAGACGACCAACTAATTGTGAGTTGCTGCTAATGACGCCACCTTCAATAAAAGTAGTGTCGCCCATGAACAGTTGAATAGTGGGTGGTGCAGTATCTGAGATTAAGGTATCTTCGCTTTCACCGATTTTAAATGACACCGTACCTCCGCTAGCATCTGTTTTATTTGTTACATCATGTGCATAGGCACTTAGCTTACCATTTCCAATTTGGTATGCGATAGTTTTTGGTAAAAGGAACTCCAGTTGGAACACACCGTCAATAATACTTGCTTCTCCTCTGAATAGAGCATTATTCCATAATGAATAGGGGAAAACAGGATTTTCATCGCCTTTTGTTTGAAGAGATGTTTCCTTATCGAATAGGGTGGCTTGTAATGTGCCATTGAAGTTTAAATTTTTCTCTCCATTGGTATGAATTTCACCTTTTAGTTGAACCATGGAAAGGGCCTTGAGCGTATCAGAGTTATTTTTGGCATTTATTTTTGAAATGATTACTTGCCCTTCTGGAATAGCCAACCGCATAGACGGGTCCCCCAGCAAAGAAAAATTTCGATTTGCAACACCGCTGATACTTTTATTTTTTGTATCGCGAAAGATTGTCCCAAGGTCTTTGTAGTTGCCTCCTTCTTTTTGAAAGAAAGATTCGTAAAAAGCCTTGTTTAAGGTAAAGTTAGAACTAGAGTTAACAGGTCGCGCTGTGGTGACTAAGCCAATTGACCCTCCATTTTTTTTGATTTGTGTCAACTCACCACTGGAAATTTGGCCTGGATCATCGTGCCGGCCAAACTCACACGTGGCAGTAACCAATAGTGGGTAACTGGAATAATTTTTCCAATTCGAAATAAACGTGTCATCTAAAATTTTCTCTTGCATCCATTGTTGTTCATTACCATGACCGGTAAAGTTTGCAATAAGCACGCCTTTTTTTAAAGCTTGTCTTAGTGCCTCGCTTGCTTCGGGTGAAATTTGCCCACTAGGTCGCGAGGTTTGTTCGTAAGAATCCAAATATAGTTTTTGAAGATTGAATTCAGGATTATTATCCTCGATTTGCTCTGCCATTAGATCTGCTTGCCCTTGATGAATATTGAAGTCGCCATCATCGGCCACAAACAAGATTTCTTTTCGCCACTTGCCGAACGTATTTTTACCCAGATCATATTCAATAAGTTTGTCTACAACATCAGCTGCTTCCTGGACTGTTTTCACTGACAAGCGGCCAATACCAATTTCCATCGTGTGATTCCGTGCAGGGCTTTCCTGCCATTCGCCTTCATCATTATCAAAGAAAGCATAATAATCATCTGATGAGTAAGTCTCCAGCGGGCTTAAAGAGTTGATGGATTCATAGGTAGGAACATAATTTGTATTTTTTGCAATTTTGTTTTTATAGTCATAGGAGCAACGTCCAAACAGCAGAACATTTTTGAGGTCACCTTGAAGAAACACAGTTCGGGCAAAATCCCGGATAGCTGTAATATCTTGTTTCCCACCTGAAAACTCGTTGAATATTTCTTCGGTGGTGACTACCCGAACCGAAATTTTATTAAAGCTGATTCGATGATTTGCTAACCTTATTGCCGCTTCTTTGAAATCAGGGTGAGTAACAATGATAAGATCGGTGGAGAAAGGTGCTCTAAGACTTTGGTTTGCAATTGCTCCTTCAAAATCGGCTAACCGAATATTTGCGTCATCAAAAACAATGAAGTTCTTTAATTCCTGCGTAGGTAATGTAAACGTAGCCTTGGTACCAGCGGTGATAAATTTAAGTGCGGACGCATTAAATGGATCTGTAATCTCCCAAATAGAATCACCAGGGCCAACAGATTCAACTTCAAAAGTTGAGGATGTATTTTCCAGGCTTTTGGCAGAAACAAAAATTGTTTGATTATTATATAGCGCCAGTTTTCTTTTGAAGTCAATTAGAAAATGATCGATGAAACCAATTGAAGGCCCGGTAGCGCTTTTTATATATTGATATTTTAGTTCTTGTGAAGACCTGATTGAAGCAGACGAAAGTGTCGAGGTAGTTTTAAATGTATCAATGGTATGACGGCCTTTGATGCCATAGGTTGTGTTAGGAATCTGAATAACGAATTGTTCTCCGAGTTCAGCTCCATTCAGAAAAACTTTAAATGAGGACCCAGCAAAGGATTTTGCCATAACATTAGAAGCCATTTTGATTTCAGAATCTGATGTAATCCCGGGAATTTCAAATTTGATAGTTTGTTCGGTTGTAGCATCGAATTGCTCACCAAACCATTCGCGGCCGGACTTTAATTCGTTGGTTTGATTCGTTTCATGAAAGGCAAAATCATTAAACTCTGTAATAACGGGAAATCCTGTGCTGGCAGTTTCAATGGTACCAATTCTTTTTCCGGCACTTGCTGCCACCGTAATGAAATAGAAATTCTTATCGGTGTATAAATGATTCGTGTACTCAAACATACCTTTTACCAGATTGTAGCGATAAACATCCGGCCCCTGCCCAAAGAAAAGTATGAAATCGTTATTGTCGAAATGGCCATCACTTTCTCCAGAAACAGAAACAGAAAGCTCTGTTAATTCCCCATTTCTTGGTGAACTATTAGCCTGTGGCAACATTCCATTGCCGCTTGCATAGATACGAATATTTTTAGGGTCGATTTTGTCCGGGTCAACTCCTGCTTTTTTTAAAAGGTTGTAGTCTATTTTATAAACACCATCCGTAGTCACGGAAAATTTATACCAGGTGCCAGTGCTTAAAATGGAGGACTGACCATCAGACGTGGTGGGTACCCCCAAAAAGTATAGAAGTATTCCTGCTATGAAGAAGTGTTGTCGCACAAAAATCTGAATTATACCTTAATCTGCCAGTTTTAAAACTTTGCTGAATAACGAAAAGCCTATGTAAAGTAGTATCAGCAGAGGCAGCGCTAATTTTCCTAACAGGATAAGCAGTAATACGGAAACGCCAATAAATGTAAACCTGACTTTATTATTCTTCCAACTATAGTCTTTGAATTTGAAAGCAAAAATTTCAATTCGCGAAACCATAAGCAAAGAAAAAATGATGGTGATAAGGACCAAAACCCAATCCTGATAAAGCCAGGTGCCTACTTGGCCATATACCAAAGGGAGTGAAGTAATAAAAAGTGTATTCGCTGGTGTATTAAGTCCTTTGAAGGAATCCCGTTGAGTTTCATCGATATTAAAAATAGCAAGTCGCAGGGCCGCGCACACAGCAATAAAGAATCCTATATAAGGCAGCCATGGAATCGAGGACGAACCTGCGATCATTTTATACATGACGAAAGATGGTAATATGCCAAAGCTTACCATATCAGCAAGTGAGTCCAGTTCTTTTCCAATTGGCGAAGTTACTTTTAACAGCCGTGCGGCAAAGCCATCAAAAAAATCAAAGAAGCAGGCAGCCCACACAAAATAAGCAGCCGGAATACTCCCCTCTTCCAGGCAATACACAATTCCAAAACAACCGCACACAAGATTGCAACATGTAAGAAGATTGGGAATATATTTGAACATAATCAATCAGTGTAAGGAGAGGGCGCAAAATGGATTCGATATTTTTTCCTCTCCCAGTGTTGTGGTATCGCCATGTCCTGGATAGACCACTACGTCATCGGGTAGCACAAAAAGTTTTTGGTGGATGCTATTAATCAGTGTTTCATGGTTCCCTCCTGGCAGATCCGTCCGTCCCACGCTTCCCTGAAAAAGGACATCGCCCCCAATAAGAATTTTTTCCTTCTCGTTGTAAAAAGCAATATGGCCTGGTGCGTGGCCGGGTACAAAAAGAACTTTCAATTTTGAATTTCCAAAGGCTACATATTCACCTTCTTCCAAAAATTGATCAGGTAAGACTTCTGAATAATTGGTAAAGCCGTAGCTTGGTGCATAGGCTTTCATCGCTCTCAAAATAAATTCCTCTTTCTTGTGCATTAGAAAAGGTACTTTGTATTTTTCTTTTATGTGGAAGTTACCCAATACGTGGTCGATATGGCAGTGTGTATTGAGCAGATATTTAACCCTTAATTTTTTGGCATTAATAAAACTATCAAGTTCATCATTCTCTTCCCGCTCATAGCACCCAGGATCTATGACTACCGCTTCCAAAGATTCATCATAAACGACACTGGTGTTCTCCGAAAATGGGTTAAATACGAATGTTTTAATGAAAAGCATAAATGAATTAACAACAAAGTTAAAGGTTCTTTTGATACTGCAACTCTTTCAATTTTGTCGTGAACGTCCTTTTTAAGATTTGATGGAATTACTATTTCGTTTTTCCAATATGTTTCTTAATAGGACGGTTGAGGTTTATTTAAGATTTTTAGAGCTTTAATAAAAAGTGGAAAGAGAAGTTGACTTTATTATTGTGGGACAAGGACTTGCCGGTTCAACGCTAGCACTAGAATTGCTGAAGCGTGACATGAGTGTTGTTGTTTACGATGAGCCAAACGAAAACCATTGTTCGGTTGTTGCCGCGGGATTATTTAACCCGATTACAGGCCGTGCAATGGCTAAAACCTGGAACGCGGATTTACTTTTTCCGTTTCTGATTGAGTTTTATTCCAATGCTGAGAAAAAACTAGGTGAGCATTTTTTTTATCCGATGTCAGTCTATCGTCCTTTCACATCTTTCCAAGAGCAAAATGAGTGGATGGGCAAGAGTGCTGAGCCAGGAATGCGGCCTTACCTTAAACAAGTTTTTACACATTCGGAATTTATGTGCCACGTTTATGATGATTTAGGAGGCCTACTGCTTTCGCAGTGTGGGTATGTTGATACCCACTTATTTATGAAAGCGGTCAGAAAAAACCTTGTCGTGCAATCATCTTATTGTGACGAGCACTTTGCTGAGGGTGATTTAATCCTGGGTGAAGATTTTATACTGTATAAAAACATAAAGGCGAAGAAAGTGATTTATTGCAATGGAGTTGAATCTCGTAAGAGTGTGTTTTTTAAATGGCTTCCACTGATTCCGTTGAAAGGCGAAACGATTCACGTCAAAGTGGACCATGAGTTTGCATATATTTATAACCGGGGAGTTTATATCGTACCATCCAATCCATCTGGACACTATAAGGTCGGGGCGACTTACAACACAAAGGATTTCACAACATCAATTACCCTGGAAGGGAAAACGGAATTGAGTAAAAAGTTAACTGAACTTATCAGGTTGCCATATGAGATTACTAACCAATATTGGGGTATACGTCCGACAACTGCGGATCGGAGACCACTTCTGGGATGTCGGCCGGATGAAAGAAAAGTGGTAATTTTTAATGGGCTAGGCACCAAAGGGATTAGCTTGGCTCCGTATTTTGCAAATCAGTTGGCAAATTGGTTAATGGGTCAAGGGACAATTGATCGTGAAGTTGATATTAATCGGTTCAAATTTGGAAAATAGAATCTTTACGTGATGCGCAAACCTGTTTCAATCCGTTATATTAGTAGTCTTGGATGATCATATGAGAGGGATTATTAGGATTTTAGGTACGTTATTAGCCTTGGGCATGCTTTTCGAGTCATATGGCCAACAGACGCGCGAAGTATTCGGTAAGAATAGGATTCAATATAGACAGTTTAATTGGCAATATATTAGCTCGGAGAACTTCGATCTGTATTATTATGACGAGCGAAGGAAAGTTGCAACCGAAGCCATTCAATACCTTGAAGGAGAATTTGACCGGGTCACTGATCTCATCGGCTATCCTCCCTACCTTAAAACAAAAGTATTTTTATATAACTCTATCACCGATTTGCAGCAAAGTAACATTGGTCTAAACAACACTCAATACAACGTTGGTGGAGAGACCGAATTCATTAAACCCATTGTTGAGATTGCGCATCCTGGTAATTTGGATGAGTTTAAAGAAGAGCTTATCTATAAAATGGCAGATCTCATGGTGAATGAGATGATGTTTGGCGGAAGCCTTAAAGACATGTTTCAAAATGCCGTTTTGCTAAACCTTCCGGAGTGGTTTATCAATGGAGCTTCTGGGTATGTTTCGAAAGGATGGAATGCTGAAATGGATGATTATGTGCGGCAGCTTGTACGGAGCAATAAAATAAATAAGGCCCTTCGGTTTACGGGTAAGGAGTCAGCACTAGTTGGGCAATCCATCTGGAACTACATTGTAGAGAAATATGGTAAGAGTAGCATTTCTAATATCCTGAATTATACTCGCGTCATTCGCAATGAACAAAAAAGCATACTGATTACCCTGGGTGTGAATTTCAAGCAACTTATTGTGGATTGGAAGAACTATTATTCTGACATGGAGCAGAAGGTAAGCTTGAGTTATTTATCGCCACCAGATTCAAATAAGTTCAGCCCATCACATCATCGTGCGATTGTTTACACAACAGTTAAAATAAGTCCTGATGGGAAGAAGGTAGCCTATGCCGAGAATGACCGTGGAAGGTTTGTTGTAAAAGTAAAGTCATTAGAAAGTGGCCGAGAGACTACCATCATTAATGGTGGTAATCGTGTGATTCATCAAACAGTTGATTTCAGAGTACCACTGCTAAGTTGGGCAGATCAAAATACACTTGGTGTAATCGGTGTTAACAAAGGAGAATATGTTTTTTGGTTGTATGATCTAAGCACGCGCAGTAAACTTCCACGGCAACTTGATAAATTCAGCAATATCCGGAGCTTCGATTTTTCTGGTAACGGAAGACTGGCCGTTTTGAGTGCGGATGCAGGTGGGCAGAACGATCTTTTTTTAATAAGCAGCAGGAACGACCGCACCAAGCGACTGACCAACGATATTTATGATGATCTTGATCCTTCCTTCATTCCAAACACAAATTCAATTGTTTTTAGTTCGAATAGAACCAGTGACACAGTTAATAACATAGTAAAGGGATATAACCGACCTACCGGCAACTATAATCTCTACGCTTACAACCTGGATACTACCACGAATATTGTGACGCTTATCACCAATACATTAAGCAAAGACTTCTACCCAAAAGCAATTGACCAGGATAACTTTTTCTATTTAAGTGATCAGCGTGGTATTGTCAATCTTTTCAAGTTTAATCGAATTAGTGGCATTTATTCACAGATTACAAATTTTGATTCCAGTATTAAAGAATACGATCTTGATTTTTATAATCGGTCTCTTGCGGTGGTCATGAAAAAAAATCTAAGCGAGGATATTTTTATAGTTTCAAATTTTAACTACGATAGGCAGGTATTTACACCGGCCACGAGACGCAAAGAAGTTCAGCTCGCCAAGGTCGTTAGTGAAAAACGCAAGCAGAAGAATGTTAAAAGCATGACGATAAAAGAGCTGATCAACTCGAGATTGTTGGAAAAAAGAGACTCCACCTCTCTGAATAAAAGTAAACCTGCAGTGGAGAAAGATTCCGTTGATCAACAAAAGGAGATCAATACAGAAGACTTCAACTTTGATTCTACTGAAGTCAAAAAAGATACAGTAGTGAAACCCATTACACAGGAAAAGAATGTAAACACCGAGGATTATGTATTCGAAGACGATGCAAACCAAAATAAGGCTACGGAGACTTTTCTAACTCGATATATGAAGGCCAGGGATAGCAATCGACTCTCAGGCCCATTTACCTATGAACCTAGATTTAGCTATGAAAACTTAGTGACCAATTTTGTTATTGACCCTCTACGTGGTTTCAGCGTGAAGTTAGAAGCTCAAATGAATGACATGCTTCAAAATTTCCGTTTTTATGGAGGGCTTCAAACGGCTTTCGATTGGAAGAGTGGAGACGTTTTTGGAGAAATGCAATATTTGCCGCACCTGGTAGATTACAGTATTCGAATTGATCGAAAAGTAATTTTCTGGGATGGACTTACGGAGCAAACACCAAACTATCAAAAATATACCTGGCAGCGTCTAGAGATTGGTGCCGCTTTACCTCTTTCTGTAAAAGCACGTGTTTCCATAAAACCGTATATCGGTTACACTCGCTATACTGACAGGGGTGATATAAATTTCCCTGCCTCACCGCCATCCTTTCTACCGACCGAACAGCAATTTTATGCGGGATCGAAAGCGGAGTTAGTGTATGATAATAGTATTACCACCGGGTTAAATATTATTGAGGGCTCGCGGGGGAAAATAAATTTTATTCACAATGAGGGATTAGGAAACAAGAATGCCAGTTTTTCTCAAATCTCCATTGACCTTCGTCATTATCAGAAAATTTATAAAGAGATCGTTTTTGCTGTAAGAGGTTATGCGGGCACGTTTTTTGGTAATTCACCCAAGCAATATGTATTAGGAGGTATGGACAATTGGTTTGGTAACAAATTTAATGTAGAAGGCGCAGGCAACCCATTAGTTAATAGTGGAACTAACTACAATGATAATTTAGTATTTACGGAATTTGCTACCAGTTTGCGTGGGTTTGATTATGCTACGCTTTACGGTAACAGTGTGGCCTTGGCAAATGCTGAATTAAGAGTGCCCTTGATTCGCGCTTTATCCGGTGGGCCGATAGCTTCTAATTTCTTCAGAAATATGCAATTCACCGCATTCTATGATATAGGTTCAAGTTGGTCCGGTGCCGTGCCATTCAAAACTCAAAACAGTGTTCGCACCAGAGAGGTAAATGAAGGCCCATTCCAGATTGACCTTAAGGAGTATCTTAATCCGTGGCTCTACAGCTACGGCTTCGGCTTCCGTTCCATGATGCTTGGATATTATATTAAGTTTGACCTGGCTTGGCCAGTTGAAAACTATAAAGTTAAAGATCCGAGATTCTTTGTAACCCTCGGTTTTGATTTCTAAGACGGCTCTTCGATTAATCCTCACGGCAGGAAATTAAATATTCTATACCTTCGTGCTGACCCTGTAATTTCAGGGCTACACGCTTAACCACATCACACCATTTATGATCAAATCCATGACCGGCTTTGGCCAGGCAGTTTCCAACAATACCGAAGCAACCATTACCGTTGAAATAAAAAGCCTTAATTCAAAATTTCTTGATCTGAACCTTCGCATACCAAAACTATTTTCTGAAAAGGAGCTTGAGCTTCGTAATCTTATTTCTGAAAAATTAGAGAGAGGGAAATTGTCATTTTCAATTGATTATCAACCTACTGCAAAAGAAGAAGTTCATCAGCGGTATAATGAAGCATTGTTCACGGCCTATTACGCAGAGTTAAAAAAACTGGCAGATCGGGTTGTAGCGCCATATGACAATCTTTTCCAGTTAGCCTTGAGTTCACCGGATGTTGTAGAGAGCAAGTTGAAAGAAGAATTGGATCCTATCCTGTGGTCAAAGACACTACACACAATCATGGAAGCCATTCAAAAGTTTGAGCAGTATAGATTGGCAGAGGGAAAATCCATGGAAGAAAAACTAGCTCAGTACATTGAGAGTATCCGGACTGAACTTTCTCATGTGGAGAAAATCGACCCTAAACGAGTGGAGAAGATAAGAAGTAGAATAAAAGGTAATATCACTGAATTTTTTGGCAGCGAAGGTTTTGATGCGAATCGCCTCGAACAAGAGATCATTTTCTATATTGAAAAGCTGGATATTCATGAAGAACGTGTTCGGCTTAAGACCCACCTCGATTATTTTTTGAAAGCATTGGATGACAAGCAATCCAATGGTAAAAAGCTTGGGTTCATTTCGCAGGAGATTGGTCGGGAAATCAACACCATTGGCTCCAAAGCCAATGATGCTGAAATGCAAAAATATGTAGTGATGATGAAAGAAGAGTTGGAAAAAATAAAAGAGCAGCTTAATAATATATTATAGAATTCATTTGACGCCTGCTACCTGGAATGGGAAAAGCAGCACCGCGCTGATGAACTTGAAGAGCAGGCCAATCGTAAGCCCTACTATTCTAAAGGGGAGTAGAAGTAGCCAGACCAAAGGAAATAGGAATAACATCAGCAGAGCCAATGGCCAGCAAATAACCAGCAAGATGAACCAGAGAACAAGAACTGCAAAAGTCTTCATGAATGGTAGCTTTTATTTTTAATTGCAAAAAGCCGGCCGTTTTTTTCATCGTTCGATTATTAACGAAATGCGAATATGATACCGATGGATGTGATCATTATTGTACAGATTCTGTTCGGGGGTGTACAGATAATGGGTGATTTGGGGTAGCCATTTTTTGATAAATTGCTTTTTGTGTTGGATAAAATGAATAGAGACAAGATTTCAAGCGTTATCATTTGGTCTGTAATTTCAGCTGCCTTTATTGGTCCGGGCACGGTTACCACTGCTGTCTCAGCCGGCTCTCTCTATCAATTAGATCTGATGTGGGCTGTTGTTTTTGCAACGATTGCCTGCGTTGTCTTACAAGAAGTTTCTGCACGTATTACCATTGCAAGCGGATTGAGTCTGGGTCAGGCTGTGATTAAAAAGTTTGGCAGTCAAAAAGGATTTTGGATCAATATGTCTATTGGAATGTCTGTATTGCTGGGTTGTGCTGCCTACGAAGCGGGTAATATCCTGGGCGCTGTTTCCGGAATGAACCTCTTATTTGAGGGGGACCTGCCTGCCGCCCGCCTGCCGGACGGGCAGGGACAGGCAGGCGGCAAATTGTATACAATTCTAATATCCCTCTTTGCCCTCTTTGTTTTATGGAGCGGAAAACAAAAATGGATTTCGACCCTGATGACCATTTTGGTGGGGATGATGGGCATTGCTTTTTTTGTGCTGGCGTTGAATATTGATTTTTCTATTTCTGAAGTGATGGCTTCAGGCTTTAGCCCAAAAATTCCAATGGGTGCCGAAATGATCACGTTAGGATTGTTAGGGACAACGATTGTCCCCTATAATCTTTTTCTCGGGTCCGGCATTAGTAAAGGACAGACCATTCCCATCATGCGAATGGGACTAACCATTTCTGTTTTAATTGGAGGGATTGTCACCGCCTGGATTTTGTTAGCGGGAACATTAGTGCATGATTTCTCATCTTTTCCGGTATTGGCCGATGAATTTCAAAATAGAGTGGGAGCGATCGGAGCACTTGCTTTAGGCGTTGGACTTTTTGCCGCAGGGTTTTCTTCTGCTATTACATCCCCGTATGCAGCTTCCATCATTGCCACTCATGTTCTGGGTGCCGAAAAGAAGAGGTCTGTAAGGTTGGTGTGGGGATCTGTTTTGCTGACTGGTTTTCTGTTTGGCATCAGTGGAGTAAAACCTATTCCTATCATCCTTGCGGTGCAGGCGTTGAATGGACTTATCCTTCCGTTGGTTACTGCTTATTTGATCATTATTGTCAATGATGATGAACTTGTCCCTAAAGAATTTAGACACGCTCGTCTTTATAATCTGTTGCTGTTGATCATTTTTTCAAGTGTGCTTCTGATTGGGCTTACCAGTATAGACAAGTCTATTTCGGCTTTTGCAGGATGGAAGGAAAGTCATTTTACCCTAATTGTTACAGTAACAACGCTCCTTGTTTTTACGGTTGGATGGAATTTATTCAAGTCGAAAGCTTGATTATTTCACAACAATATTCTGCAATTCAATTTTGCTTAGTTCTTCCAACTCGCCCTTTGTAAAGAGAAGTTCAAGCTCCTCCATTTTAACGGAATTGTTTTTAGGCTTGTAATTGACATAGTCATAAAACCGTATGTCATTTACTTTTCGGGCATTGATGGCTTTCCGAAAACGCAAGCTCACTTCATCGTTCTCACTGAAAGAATAAGCCATATAGCCGATGGTAAAATCTTCGCGGTTAATCCAGTATTGAAATACGTCCTGATAATCTTCTCCACCGCCTTCCTGCGCAAAGGTGATTTCCACTTTATAAAAAATCTGGTTTTCAATCATGGTGTCGCCCAGGTATTTTTTTCGCACAGATGGATCATTCAGCCCATAAGGCAAGAGCGCAAAATAGAGTACCGAGTTTGTGGAAGCTGTGTACTTCACACTCATCGAATCAGGTATTACTTCCATCATACCATTTATTTCCCGTACATGACCTTTGTTGGAGACAATATCGCGTATTGTTCCGATGGAGTTTTTAAAAATCCGTTCATAGGAGAAACTGCCACCCTTTCGTTTAGCGATATAATGTCGATCACGAAAATCAAATTCAATTGTTGAATTCAAATACTTATCACCACCAGCGGCTTCAATAGATTTGTCAATTATCTTCAGAGGATCTTTGAGAAAGGTTGTGCAGCCAGTGAAAGAGATGGTGATAATTGTAAACAGGAAGAATTTTGATATCATGACTAAAACTTTATGTTATTATGAAGCTCCGTAGCTCTAGGATGTATGGTGTAAATCAATAGTTATTAATTCAATTTTGCCAGGGTACTGATGTAACGGCCGGGTACTTCGCCTTTCGTTGCGGTCTGATAGTCTGTATAACTGCAGGGTACGATGCTGTTGCGTGGGTATTTTGCACCGGGCTTATTGTAAGCTACTTCCATCCACCACTTTTCAGTGAGTTTACTTTTATAAAAGGCAATCGTTTCAGGATCGACAGGCATGGCTACCACATACTTGATAAAATCATTCACTTTGAAATCCTGCTCACTTTTGCGATGATAATATCCCTCTATAAAATACCAGATCATGGTGGAAATTACTGATGCTGTTTTCTTTTGTTCGTCATCCTTTAATGGATTGTATTCGTAGAAGCCGATGGAACTTAGTTTTTCATTGAGGCCAGCGTACCAGCAAATTTGACAAGCTTCCTCCCCGGTGAGCCCAAAGGGTTGTGCATTGGCATTGCCGGGAGCATCCGAAGAGCGAACAGCAGTGATATCAAATGAAACCATATCAGCATTCCGAATGGCAGGTTCCATTTCCTGTAAGTTGGTACGCATCTGCCCGATTCGAAAAGCTTCGAAGTAGAGTTTTTCCAAAATGGAAGCTGAGAGTGGATCGATCAAATACGTTTGATGAGCTAAGTGAGTATAGCTAAAGAGATAATTAGGCTCATGCAATAATATTTTGTTGATGTGCTGCCGCGACATGGGTTGGTCTTTACCATCTTCCAAATCGAGGAGGGCATCCACGTTTAGCAAACTCACCAGTTTATCCATTTCTTCATATCCGCGGTATTGGCCATAATCAAGATCATGTGGTCCGCCAAGAAGTACCGGTAGCACATTACTTTCCAATAGCATCCGGCAGACTTCACTGATACGCACGTAGGTTTCATCTAAATCAATTCCTGGATTTAAATTTCCAAGGTCAATAATATTATACGCCCCGGTTCCTTTCTTTAGATTGTAAAATTTTTTGCGGATTTCATCTGCTGCTTTGGAGCAACCTTTATTGTTGCGGGTTCCTCTCTCTTCGTTGATCCCGAAAATGGCGATGTGGGCATCTTTGTAGGCTGGCATTTTCTCTCCATAGACCCGAATGTTTTTATAAACCGAATTGGTTTGCGCTATTTCAGAATATACAGTTTCTTCAACAGGGGAAAAGAAGAGGAGGAGATCCATGCTTAATCTTTAAGTCTTGTTTTTATAAGAATGATTTGTTGATTCAATATCGGCAAATCTTGTTTGATAATTTTTCACAACCGTTTTGGGTTGATCCCAAAATAATTGTGAATCACAACGTCACGTAAGCCCGCAACTTTCTTCCATTGAACTTCAGGGAACATGTAGCGGATATCTTCAGGAATATTTTTAACAGCTTCTCCAATTATTTCAATTCTGCGGCTGATAGCGTCTTGTTTTTCAACACTAACTAGAAACTGTTCCTCTGTTAAACTGTTTGAATACTCATCTATTTTTTCAATCGACTCTGTAATGTCGTCCAGAAAATGTTTCACATATCGCTTCTTACCCATAAATGACAATTGGGTCTTTTAATATGTATTTCTTAAGCGCTGGCTTAATTGATTCATATTCCACTAAATCAACTTTTTTATGAAGTGCATCTTCCAGTTCTAGTTTGATGCCAATAAAATCCAAAAGACTATGAGATTCATCGAGTTCAACCAAAATATCCACATCGCTTTCATCAGAATAACTTTGACTCGCCATAGATCCAAATAGTGCCGCTTTCTTTACTTTATTCTTCAGTAGAATTGGCGTTACAATATCTTTTATTGCTTCAATTGTCATTTGCAGTTTAAAAGTAATCAAAAGCTACAATACCGTAGATAAAGGATTCATAAAAAAACCTCTTAGCAAATCGACCAAGAGGTTTTTTAAAATAGAGTTGAGGGTTTACCCTCCAAAGTCATCAAATCTTACGTTCTCTTTCGGAATACCCATGTCATCCAGCATTTTCAAAACAGCTGCATTCATCATGGGGGGGCCGCAGAGATAATATTCTACATCTTCTGGTGCGGGGTGGTCCTTCAGGTAATTGTCAAATAATGATTTGTGAATAAAGCCAATGTAACCATCTGCCTCATTATCATCAAGTGATTTTTTTACTTTCCAATTATCATCAGGCAAAGGTTCTGAAAGCGCGATATGAAATTTAAAATTGGGAAACTTCTTTTCAATGTTACGAAAATGTTCAGTATAGAAAAGCTCTTTCTTTGAGCGGCCACCATACCAATAGGAAACCTTGCGATTGGATTTCTCGGTATGAAATAAATGAAAGATTTGCGCCCTTAACGGAGCCATACCGGCACCACCACCTACATAAATCATCTCACGCTGTGTCTTGTTGATGTGAAATTCCCCATACGGGCCAGAAATGGTTACTTTATCTCCAGGCTTGCGTGAAAAAACATAAGATGAACAAATACCAGGGTTAACATCCATCCACTTATTACTGGCGCGGTCCCATGGTGGGGTGGCTATCCGGATATTTAACATTACGATATTTCCTTCTGCCGGGTGATTGGCCATGGAATACGCACGGAAGATGGGTTCCTCATTTTTCATCTTTAAATCCCACAACTTAAATTTGTCCCAATCACTTTGGAAAACACCGGGCTTGTGACCTAGTTCAGGATGGGGTGTTATGTCCATTGTTTTAAAATCGACATTAATGGCAGGTACATCGATTTGAATATAACCTCCCGCCTCAAACTTCAATGTTTCGCCCGGGGGTAACTTCACTACAAATTCCTTAATGAAGGTGGATACATTGTAGTTAGATGCAACTTCGCACTCCCATTTTTTGATCCCAAAAATCTCATCTGGAATGCGAATGGTGAGGTCTTGTTTTACTTTTACCTGGCAGCCTAACCGCACATTTTCTTTTTTCTCCTGGCGGGAAAGGTGACCGATTTCAGTTGGGAGCACATCGCCACCACCAACCTCCACTACACATTTGCACATGGCGCATGTACCGCCACCTCCACAGGCGGACGGAAGGAATATTTTTTCGTTTGCAAGGGTTGAAAGGAGTGAACTACCGGCAGAAACCGTGATTGTTTTTTCGCCATTGATAATAATTTTGACCGGTCCAGATTGCACCAAACTCTTTTGAGCAAACAACAATACCGCCACCAACATTAAAATGATGATGGTAAACGCTATGATGGAAGTAGTAATTAGCATGGAAAGGACATTAATTTATAGGTTACAAATATATTCAGAGAAGCCAGAAACTTATAGAAATAGGCCATTTTTTGTAGGAGAAACAATGGCGAGTAAGCAATGTTTTTTCGTCTGGCCAGATTCCGACAATAAGAGGTTTTAACTTTGAAATAGACACAAAAAAGCAGCTATGCGAAGGCGTAGCTGCTGTACTTTTGACATTGATTCTATCTCTTAGGCTAGCTGGAGCTTTTCCTTTCTTTTGGAAGCTGACATGAGCTTGGCATTTGGCGCCAGAATAATGCCAACACCGGCAGTTTGATTCCACTCTTGTAGCTTTTTCAACTTCACAAGCCCAACCATATACTGTTTGCCGTGAGAAGTATAACCTGATTCGAATTGATCAAAATCCCGGATTGTAATTAGATCTTCTTCTTCAAAGCTTACAAACACTTCTACCAAAAGATCATTGGAGAAGGTTAAATCCCCCAGTTGGTTTCTCTTCTTATACTCATAGGCGTAGTCATATGAGAGGGCTGAGATATCAGATAATACGGCTGATCCTGTGGGATAGCTGCCAGCTCCTTTACCAATGAACAGCTGCTTTTCGGCAAAGGCACCTTGCAGTTGAACAGCATTAAATTCGTTTCGCACGGAGGCCAAAGGATTGGTAGCCTCAATAAATTGGGGCGCAACAAAACCGAAAACCTTTCCGTCTTCTTTAAATGCCCTGGCAATTAGTTTGATGGTATAATTGTTTTCGCGCGCAAACTTCAAATCTAAATCTGAAATCTTATCAATCCCTATATTAATGACTTCATCAGGGGTAACGAAGACCCCGAACGTATGGGCAATGGCAATGACAAGTTTGAATTTGGGATCAAAACCTTTTACATCCAGACTGGGGTCAGATTCAGCAAAGCCAAGATTCTGAGCTTGCTTTAAGGCATCGAGGTAATTCTTCCTCTCTTCAAAAACTTTGGTGAGTATAAAATTGGTAGAACCATTAAATATTCCTTCGATGCTGATCAGCAGATCGTTATCATAATATTCTTCGAGATTGCGCAGAATGGGAATGCTTCCGCACACTGAGCCTTCATAGAGAACAGCCTTGTTGTACTTTTTTTGTAACTGATAAATTTCTTCCAGGTGTTCAGCCAACATTTTTTTATTGGCAGTCACTACAGCCTTTCCATTTTCAAGTGCTTTTTTTACAATTTCGAAAGCGGCATCTGCATCATCAATTAATTCTACCACCACATCAATGTCCGGATCATTTAATATCTCCTCCTTATCAAAAGTGAAAATATCTTCTAACAAAGGCCGTTGTTTGTTTTTAGTCTTTACGCAAATTTTTTTGATCTCTGCTTTCACACCTCTTGTTTCATGAAGAACGTGATAGAGGCCCTGACCGACACATCCAAATCCAAAAACGCCAAGTCTTACGTTAGGATGTCGATGGTTGTGATCAGAGTGAATTGTTCCGTTTGTTTTCTCTACTGTCATTTTGAAGGTGTTTATGATTTTAGATTTTTTCTACCAGTTGTGATGGCTCTTTTTTAGAGGTGGATAAAAATTTCTTCACAATTTGATTAAACTGGTCAAACTCAACTAAGAAACCATCGTGCCCATGAAGGGAAGAAATCACTTCCCATTGTGAATGCGGAATATTTTCTGCCAGAAGCTTTTGTTCCTGCCCGGGAAATAAAATATCACTATCAATACTAATCACCAGCGTGCTGGCTTTAATTTCCGAAAGGGCTTTCGCTATGCTTTCTTTGCCACGTCCAACATTATGACCATCCATCGCCTTGGTTAGCAACCAATAACTAAATGCATTGAAACGATTTGATAACTTTTCGCCCTGGTATCGTTGATAAGAAGCGGCCCGAAAGTCATCCAGCTTTTCATTGGTTTTTTCCCCCTGAGTTTGATCGTATGTGTTGTAGGTTCGAAAAGAAATCATTCCCATTGCACGAGCGGCTTTCATTCCTTCGCTTCCTGCCCGGGCATCATTTTCTTTCCATGTGTGATCAGCAGCAATAGCCATACGCTGTGCTTCGTTGATGGCAATTCCCCAGGATGAATGTTTTGCATTGCAGGCGATAGGGATCACATGTCGAAATACAGTTGGACATAGGATGGCCCACTCCAGTACTTGTTGTCCCCCAAGCGAGCCGCCAATAAGTGTATGAACTTTTTCTAAGCCAAGGTGCTGTCGCAAAAGATCAAATGATTGAACTACATCGCGATTTGTCAATGCGGGAAAACTGTGATAATAGGGTTTACCGGATTCAGGGTGTAAGGATAAAGGGCCAGTCGATCCATAGCAGCCTCCTAATGAATTAGCACAAATGATAAAGAATTCCCGTGGATCAAATGCACTGCCTTCACGAAAGGCGCCATCCCACCAACTTGTAAAATCAGAACTACCCGTGAGGGCATGACAAATCCAAATAACATTGTTCCTCTCTTTATTTAATTGACCGAGGGTAGTGTATTTAAGTTGGAATCCAGAAAGTTTCTCTCCAGACTCCAACACAAAATCATTTGGATTGTGAAATATGTGATCGGATTTACTCATAACCTTCACCCCTAGCCCCTCTCCAGAGGAGAGGGGAAGAGTTATTTTAATTTTGTACTTCTAAATAATGCAACGTTCCAAATACATCACGATGAGGGTTAAACCAACTCCTTCTCAAATACCTTCGCAAAGGCTTGTTGCAAATCAGCTTTGATATCATCAATGTGTTCTGTCCCAACGGAGATTCTCAACAAATTTGGCAATACACCACTTGAAATCTTTTCTTCTTCGGATAACTGCTGATGTGTAGTGGCGGAAGGCTGAATGATCAACGTCTTCGAATCCCCCACGTTGGCAAGGTGACTTATTAATTTTAAACTGTCCACCAGTTTTGACGTGTTTTCTTGCGTACCCTTTACTGTAAAAGAGAGCACTGCGCCAAAGCCATTGCGTAAATATTTCTTGGCTAACTTATGATAGGTGCTGCTTTGAAGACCGGGATAGTTAACGCTTTCCACCAATGGATTTTCTTCCAACCACTGGGCTAGTGCCAAGGCGTTGTCCACGGCACGCTGAACCCGAAGTGATAACGTTTCCAATCCCTGGAGCAAAAGGAAAGAATTGAATGGACTCTGTGCCGGACCAAAATCACGAAGACCTTCCACACGTGCACGGATGATGAAGGCAATGTTGGGCAAGCCAAGGGGATTGCCCTCTCCAAATACTTCCCAGAATTTTAATCCATGATAACCTTCGGATGGTTCAATAAATTGAGGATACTTTCCATTGCCCCAATTGAAATTTCCTCCGTCCACAATCACACCACCAATGGTCGTTCCATGTCCACCAATCCATTTTGTGGCAGACTCCACCACTACGTTGGCACCATGCTTAATGGGTTGAAACAGATAGCCAGCGGCACCAAAGGTATTGTCCACGATCAGTGGAAGATCATGTTTTTTTGCAAGGGCTGCAATCGCCTCAAAGTCGGGAATATTAAAACCAGGATTGCCGATGGTTTCCAGGTAAATTGCCTTTGTTTTTTTGTCAATCAACTTTTCAAATGCTTCAGGCTTGTCCCCTTCCGCAAAGCGGGCATCAATACCTAATCGTTTAAAGGCAACTTTAAATTGATTGTAGGTTCCACCATATAAAAATGTTGTTGAAACAAAATTATCACCTGCTTGCAAAATATTATTTAGTGCGATGAACTGTGCAGCCTGGCCAGAGCCCACTGCCAAGGCAGCCACCCCGCCTTCCAAAGCAGCGATGCGTTTTTCAAAGACATCAGAGGTTGGATTCGTGATGCGTGTATAGATGTTGCCAAATTCTTTTAGTGCAAAAAGATTGGCACCATGTTCAGAATTTTTAAACACATACGAGGTAGTTTGATAGATGGGCACGGCCCGAGATCCTGTTGTTGGGTCTACTTCCTGGCCGGCATGTAATTGTAAGGTTTCGAAACGTAAGTTTGACATAATGATAATATTTATGGATTTAATAATTTGAATAAAGTTGCTGAGGAACCAGGGAACCCAATTGCCCGTCACACGGCAAGGTCAAACACTGGCTTTGTTGTGTAAGAGATCAATGATCGCTTAGCAGCAACAGCATGTACAACACATGCAACAAATAGAATGATAAAGATTTTGAAGTAATGCACGCAAGTCCTGAAGACCTGAATTGAGGGAATTGAAAAAAATTTTCATTTTCTTACCGGTTTATAGTTCCCTGAGACCATCTCAGGGTAGGATGTAGCACCTTTCCATTCGGGCGGTTGCTAGCGCTTCAAAGAGCCTTATCTCTCCACGCTTCTTTATAAATCGGTTTGCGATGTGCTTACCGACTATGATGGCACAAACGTATACCAGTTTAGTAGAGTTTCCAAATCCTCTGTCAAAAAATTGTTAAAATATTGTTTACTGACGAGTGTTAGTGCAGAAAAATGACATCAAATCAAGTTAAATGAAGCGAAACCAAAAACTTCGTACCCGCATGACTGAGTATTTGAAGTTTAACTTTCTCGTGAATTGAGAGCTCACTTAAATTTTTTTTTCTAAAATTCCAAAATAATAAACTCAGTTCTTCTGTTTGCTTTTCTTCCATCTTCCTTTTCATTAGAAGCAATTGGATTTGATTCTCCATAGCCTTTGGCCTGAATGCGTTCGGGCGCAATGTCTGCCTTAACGAGATACTCCCTCACAGCTTTAGCGCGGTCGTGTGATAATTTTATGTTGTAGGCATCCTCCCCAACATTATCAGTGTGCCCGCCTACTTCAATGATCATAGTTGTATTGTTTTTCAGAAGGTCAACTGCTTTTTTAAGTTCTAACCGACTCTGGGGCGAAAGGGTGGCTTTCCCGGTTTCAAAGAATATATTGTTGAGTACAACTTTTGCCCCTTTTTCAATTGGCTTCAATGAAATATCTTTCTTAATCTCCTGGTATCGGGAGTTTGAGGGAACCTCAAAACTTTGTGAATAAAAAAAGAACCCTTCCTTATTAGCGGAGACACTATATGAGCGGCCAGAAGGTAGCACGACCAGATATTTTCCAGTAGAGGCATTGCTTTTATTTACGGCAATCAGTTCGCCAGTATTCAAGTCTTCCACCAGAACATACGCCCCGACATACTGATCGGTTTTTTCGTTGGTTACAATGCCCGCGATTACAACAGTTGGTTGCGGCCTCATCTCTTCTGGAATTTCAATTTCATAGAGGTCGTCATTGCCACCCTCCCGATTGGAAGAGAAGTAGCCTTTTTCACCAGAGCCTCCGATTGTAAAAAATTTATCATCGCCTGATGTGTTCAATGGCTTTCCTAAATTAAGGGGTATGCTCCAACGTCCGTTTTCAAAAACTGCTTTAAACAAATCGGCCTGACCATAACCAGGATGTCCGGTCGATCCAAAATATAAAGTTTTTCCATCCTGACTTAGAAAAGGAGAGGTATCAGAGAATGGGGTATTGATCATCCCTCCCAGATTTGTGGCCGGCCCCCAATCACCAAAAACATTTCGCTCTGACATATACAGATCATACGATCCATAGCCACCTGGCCGGTCAGAAGTAAACATAACTTTGTTGCCATCCGATGATAGAGTAGGTTGTGAATCCCAGTCTTTACTATTCACCACATTGCCCATGTTTATAGGCATAGTCCATTCATTTCCTTCTAATGTAGAAATGTAGAGGTCGCAACTTCCCACGCTCCCATCCCGGTTGCAGGCGGTATACACCATTATCTGTCCATCAGCAGAGAAACAAGGAGCGCCCTCATTTTTAGCAGAGTTAATAGGCTCTGGTAATAATTGTGGTTCACTCCAGGCGCCACCAGAAAATGTGGTGAAGTACAAGTCGTCATCACCTTCTTTTGCAATTGGTTCTTCGGGAGTAATACCACCCAATCGTTTTGATGAAAAATAAAGTTTTGTTCCTGTTGGATTCATGTAGGGAAAGTTATCAGAATAGTCGCTGTTTACGACTTTGCTTAGCTTAACCGCCTCTTTTATGGAGTTAGGCATTTCTCCGAGGGTCTTTTGATTTGCGGCATAGTTCTTTTTGTATTTCGCCTGGTGATGGTAAACCTCATAAGCGGCATCATGAGAGAACTTCTTCTGGAATGTTTCGTAGGCGGTTACGGCATTTTCATATTGCTTCAGTTCATCGTAGGCAACTCCCAATTCATAGAAGAACCAGGCCCAATAGTTTGGGTTTAATTTTTCTAAGCTATTTAATGTGGCTATCGCTTTTTGAGGCTGTGATGTGTAGCGGTAAGATACTCCTAAATAATATAGGTACTCTTCATTTTCCGGGGCAGCCTCATGTGATTCTTCAAAAAAGGGTATGGCCTGACTGTATTCATTTTTGTCATACAACGCTTTACCTTGTGCGTAGGCAGCAGTCCCCCGATCAACATCTTTCTTTTTCTGGGCAATGGAATCCTGAAGGACAAGAAGCAGTGCAAAGCAAATGAAAAGCCTCATAATTGGTTAGTTAATTTTAGATATCGAGCAACATGTTCGTCACGTTGGCTATTCGTGAATTCTTTTAATCAACACAATCTGGCCCAGGTGATACAGGTCATGATGGATGACACCATGGATCATGGTGAAAAATTTGTAGGGACGATTAGGAACAACTTCCGTAAGGCGTTCCGCTGGAAATTGTTTAAGGCTTTGCAAAAGTTTCTCCTGACTCTTGCGTAAGGAATTAACTGCCTCAGATAAGGACTTTGAAGTTGGAAAATTCATTTCTTCGCTGACATCAAAACTTTCGTTCCCCTGTAATTTTTCTGTAACAAAAGTCTTCCAGGCAGTCATATGCCCAACGAGTTCAAGAATAGAATGTGTGGTATTTATTTTATTATCGACAATATTTTCGTCAATATCACTTAGGACTTCCAGGACTGCCGGTCCATGCCAGGCATTTTTCTTAAAAGAATGCGTAAGGATGTCGCAGATTTTTTGAATTTCAGTTTTCATAGAATTACGTTAGCATACCTCCATCCACCTGAATCACTTGACCTGTTATATAAGAAGACATATCAGAACCTAAGAACACACAAGCATCTGCCACATCTTCCGGCTTGCCGCCACGCTTCAATGGAATGGCATCGCGCCAGCTTTGCACCGTTTTAGCATCAAGTTTTTCGGTCATTTCTGTTTCAATAAACCCAGGTGCAATGGCATTGGATCTAATTCCGCGCGAACCTAATTCCAGCGCAACTGATTTTGTAAAGCCAATAATGCCAGCTTTTGAAGCCGCATAGTTGGCCTGGCCCGCATTACCTTTCAAGCCAACCACGGAAGTCATGTTGATAATAGAACCGCTTCTCTGTTTCATCATAGCTTTAGTAGCGGCTTTCACCGTGTTGAAGCACGACTTAAGATTAACATTGATGATTTTATCCCACATTTCTTCCGTCATACGAAGCAATAAATTATCCATGGTGATGCCGGCATTATTCACCAGAATATCAAGAGAACCAAACTCCGTCACAACATCATTGATCAATTTATCAGCTTGTGCAAAATCAGAGGCGTCTGAGCGGTAGCCTTTTGCTTTCACTCCTTTTGAGGAAAGCTCAGCCTCCAGCGTCTGGCCTTGTTCAACACTCGATAAATACGTAAAGGCTACATTCGCACCCTGTTCAGCAAATTTTAGGGCGATTGACCTGCCAATTCCTTTGGAGGCTCCGGTAATGAGGGCCGTTTTATTTTGTAATAGTTTCATAATGAAGTTGATTCATTTATCGATGATCTGTTCAAAAATAACTAAAATATCAGCGCAATCAGATCAGTAATAAAATTTGGGGCAATTGATAGTTGAAATATTTCCCCCAGACTTTTTAAAAGAGGATCAGGGGTCTATCTTTGACAGCAAATAGATTTCTATGGCGAATTATGATTTGATTATCATTGGCTCCGGTCCCGGTGGATATGTGGCAGCCATCCGTGCTTCACAGTTAGGTATGAAAGTAGGTGTGGTGGAGAAGGCGGAATTAGGTGGCATTTGCCTCAACTGGGGTTGTATACCAACAAAGGCTTTATTAAAGAGTGCAAACGTATTTGAGTATATTCAGCATGCTTCTGATTATGGCATTAATGTAAAAGATGCTTCTCCGGATATGAGTGGCATGGTTAAGCGCAGCCGCGATGTGGCAGCCGGGATGAGTAAAGGCGTGCAGTTTTTATTTAAGAAAAATAAGATTGAACAGATTGCCGGACATGGCAAACTTAAAAAAGGAGGCAAGGTAGAAGTGACGGATGCTTCAGGTAAGAAAACCGATCACGAAGCGAAGAATATTATTCTGGCAACAGGTGGGCGTTCGCGCGAACTTCCCACCATGCCCATTGATGGAAAGAAGATCATTGGCTATCGCGAAGCGATGATACTTCCTGAAAGGCCACACCGAATGTTGGTAGTCGGTTCCGGAGCCATTGGATCTGAGTTCGCCTATTTCTACAATACAATTGGTACGGAAGTTACGCTCGTTGAGTTTCTTCCACGGGTGGTTCCGGTGGAGGATGAGGAGATATCGAAAGCACTGGAGAAGTCTTTCAAGAAAGCTGGAATGACCATCTACACAAGCTCTGAAGTAACAAAAGTAGACACGAAAGGAAAGGGATGTGTAGCCACCGTGAAGACGCCATCAGGTGAAATCACCATTGAGACAGATATCGTTCTTTCAGCAGTAGGTGTTGCCACTAATCTTGAAAACATTGGATTGGAAGAAGTTGGAGTGAAGACAGATAAAGGCAAAGTACTTGTGGATGACTTTTACAAGACCAATGTTCCCAATGTTTATGCGATTGGAGATATTACCAAAGGCCAGGCATTAGCCCATGTGGCGTCTGCAGAAGGAATCATTTGTGTCGAAAAAATAGCTGGACAAAATCCGCATCCATTGGATTATAATAATATACCCGGATGCACGTATTGTTCCCCTGAGATTGCATCTGTTGGTTATACTGAAGATGCTGCGAAGAAAGCTGGCTATCAACTTAAGGTGGGCAAGTTTCCATTCACTGCTTCCGGTAAAGCAAAAGCCGCTGGCGCAAGTGATGGATTTGTAAAACTCATTTTTGATGCTAAGTATGGTGAGTTGTTAGGAGCACACATGATCGGAGCAAATGTTACGGAAATGATTGCCGAAATAGTGGCCTTGCGCAAACTTGAAACAACCGGACATGAAATTATTAAAACTGTTCACCCTCACCCAACCATGAGCGAAGCTATCATGGAGGCTGCCGCAGCTGCCTATGGCGAAGTGATTCATTTATAGAAGTGATTATGGCCCCTCGGGAAGTACACCTCCGGAGATCAGCAGACGAGATCAGTTATCAAGTGCACCTTTTGATTTTAAACCTCTTTCTAAGAGGTTTTTTTCCTTTTAATTGGATCCTTACTGCCATTCAAAAATAGTTACCTGTTAGAAGGCAAAGTTTATCCAGCTTAAGAGGTCATATGAAGCTGGTTGCCATAGCAGAGAAATCAAGTTTACAACGATTTGCCCAGCACTTCACCTCCTTTTTTTGGCGATTTACCCCGATTTTTATGCACTTTAACTTTTTCTTCTTACCTTCATGTATAATTGTGTTAAAATCACGGAGTTATGAAAAGTATTTTAATCCGTTTTGTCTATTACCGGGTAATCGTTTTTACGATCTCAGTGGCGTTCAGTATGGTGGCTTACATTGTAGCAAGGGTGTTTTTTAATTTGGCTGGCTGAACGATGGACTATGGCAAAGAATAAAGGCACTATTCCAGTAAAGGGATATTTTACACGGGCCAAAGTGTTTGGGTATCTTGTATTGGCTATGATTATTTTTGCCATTCTTTACTATTCCTACAAATCCTTGATGGGCTAATTTTTTTTTCAAATCAATTGGGTCTTAGCTATCAGTTCACAGATTATTCACACGAATATTTTTTACATAAAACACCTTTTCATCCTATTTTTTAAAGAAGTCATCGTAGGGGTTGAGTTAAATTGAGTCTCAATAAAATAATAGTAAAAAGCGTTCGTTAAGCCACAGCTATGCAAATTGCAAAACTGAGGTTTTTATATGTCTTTCTCCTGATACCTATGTTAGTACTGGGGCAAAGTAAGGAACAAGGAAGCATGCCACCTACCTCACTTGCACCTTCCGAACCTCCAAAAGCACATTCGGAGCATCGCATCAAATCAACAAAATTTAAAAAAGCTAAGGTTCAGCGTACGGCTCGCTATGAATTTTACGAACGCATAGAAAAAGCTGCAAAAGAAAAGCAAAAGTTGTTAAGGAAGCTCGCCAAACCTCAATATTCTAATCCACGCCACTTTGGTCATAAATGCTTACCTAAAAAGAGACCGTATTGGAGAATGCGATACTGCAAAGTGTGTGGGATACGGCATTAAAAAAAGTAGGCAATAGGCAATCAAATTTTTTTTTACCTATTGGCGTTTGCCTACCTGCCTGTTCGGTAGGCAGGCTGCCTACTTTTATTCCTAAGAAGAGGATACTATGTATTAACTTTGCCTTATGATCTGTAAAAAAAACTTCCTATTAAGTCTGTTTTGCATAGGTAGTGTTTGGGTATTTGGTCAGGAGAAGAGTACGGACCAACCCACCTCGATGGAGCCGGTATTCCCCCAAAAAGACTATTCCCCAAAGGCGAAAAAGAAATCCGGGAATACGAAAACCACGTACGATGCCCGTGATAATTTTTACAAACGCATGGAGGCACAGCAAAAGCAAAACATCAAGAATGAGAAAGATGGTAGCAAATCACAATATGCCGATCCACAATATTTTGGCCACAAACGCACACCCCGAAAACGTCCTGTCAACAAAATGAAGTTTTGTAAAGTGTGTGGTATACGGCATTAGATAGGATTTAGCAACAGCGCGATATAAGCGATACTATCTAATTTGAGTCGGTTTAACAGTTGATGGCTAATTTCATCTTCCTAACTTGATTTACTCAATTCATGGACCTATCCCGCTTCATTGAACATACTAACTTAAGCCCAACGCTTACCATCAAAGACATTGATCAGTTAGTTACAGAAGCAAGACAATATAATTTTTTGGGTGTATGTGTTCCACCTTTTTGGGTGAAGCGCGCAAAGCGTGAGATAGGGAGTGAAAATATTACGCTTGTTACTGTTGCCGGATTTCCATTGGGCTACAACATGACAGAGACGAAACTGGATGAGATGAAACGTGCGATTGACAATGGCGCAGATGAATTAGATGTCGTATGGAACGTCAGTTCATTTAAAACGGGTATTCCGTGGACGAAGGTAGAAATAGCGAAGTGTAGCAAACTTGTACACGATCATCAGAAAATAATAAAGGTAATTATTGAGACAGCTTATCTTAATCAAGAGGAAATTGTAACGGCAACGAAAATCTGTTGTGATGCTGGAGTTGATTTTGTAAAAACATCCACAGGCTTTGCCCCGACAGGCGCAACAGTTGAACATATCAGGTTAATAAAATCTTCCATAAGTCCGGGTGTTGGTATTAAGGCTTCTGGCGGAATTAAAACAAAAGCACAGGCGATTGAAATGATTGATGCTGGCGCTTCCCGCATCGGCACGTCATCCGGTATCAGGATCATGACTGAATAATGCAGTCTAAGGAAGAATATTATTTCTGTAGATCATTCAAAATCCATGTTACATAATAGAGACCACCAATTTGTGCGCTGCCTAGGTTGGTAGTGTAGTAATGGTTGGTTAGGTTAGAGCCTCCTATTTTTAATGTTGACTTCATTTTTTGCATAGGTATGCTGATGCTGGCATCCAGTGTAGCAAAAGCTGGGATATCGGCTACACCAAAATTGGACTCCCACAAAAACTTTTGTTGCCAGCGCCAGTTGATGTTGAATCCCATGTTTCGAAAAATAGCATGGTTGCCAATGGAAAGGTTATAGCGATAGCGAGGCGTATTAAAGCTGGATTGAAAACCGGTAGGCGGTTGCCCTTCAAGTTGGAAACTATTATAGTTGACGTTGCTTCGCAAAAGAAATCCACGTGGCAGCATCACGTCCGCGCCCAACGCCCAGCCGTAGGTGGTGATCGGAAAATCCGTGCTGATGGTTGTTTCATATCGTTTCTCCTCGGGGGTATTTGGAAATTGGGCGAGCACTTGTGTTGCTAAAAAACCATTGTACACATTACGGTAGACATAACCATCGACCAACAACTTTTTATCCAGGTGAAGGCCTTTGTAGCCCACTTCAATAGCAGTTACACGTTCAGGACCAAAAACAGGAATTACGAAGGGACCATTGTCGGTAACAGGAACATCGCTAATGGGATTGGTTCCTGATAGCGGATACACCGGGCTGGTATCGAACTGATAAAGATTTTGTACCTGGGGCTGCCCTCCCAGCACCCGGTAGCGTCCGGTATTGAGGTCTACCCATTGGTCAGCAATAGTTGGGAACCGGAACGCTGTTTGAAGAGAAGCCCGAATGTTCCTGTCGGTATCATGATCAATTGAGTAGACCACTGAAAAGCGAGGTGTAATTCTTCCTTTGAAATATTCATTCTTATCAAATCGTGCTGAGCCAACCAATTTTACTTTTTCGTTTACTATTTTTTTGGAGATCTGGGTGAAAGCACCTACTTGGTTGATCAGAATGGGCGCTCCGGGTTTATCAATGAAAATGGTGCCCTGACTATTAATGGAATATAATCGATGACTTGCACCCACTACTATTTCAGCGAACTTTATTTTACTACTGAAGTCATACATTCCTTCTGTGTGCCAGAGTTTGCTGCGATCAATCACTTTCGATCCACCCTGATTCACAGGTGTTTGAGTAATCTCATCAAAAAGAGTTTTAAATTCAGTAGATCCTGGCAAAGGCAGAGCTGGTGAATTGGGATTGAATTGGTTTCCAAATTCATCGCGGTTGTCAGCGACCAGTCGCGCAAAACTGTGTGCGGAAGTTGAGGTGTTGCCGAGTAATACTTGCTGCGTATAATTTGCAATGTAATCCTGGTACCAAAGTTCACTTGGCTTCCATTTTTCATTCATAAGCAGCGCAGTAGCACCGGCATCATAACTATTTCCTGAGAATTCGGCAAGTCCATACGATCGCACATAAAAATCAGAGTTTTTCAATTCCAGTTTTCCGCTGGCGATTTCAAAATTTCGGAGTGAGAATCGGTTGTTGGTGGTGTAAACACTTGTTCCTTTTCCATAACCGGCTTGAACAATAAGCTCCAGCTTTTCATGAATGCGATAGTGCAAAGCGGTGTTCATCCGCAAATTGCTTGTGTTATAATCCACTAAATGTTTTTCATCCCAACCTGTGCGCGAAATAATTTGATCGGGAAGAAGTGAAATGACCTGGTTATAAAGAGCAGTATATTCCGGGCTTCCTACGGCATAGCCAAGACCAACGGCAACGCCTTCGGCAACTGCAGGTGCCACATCTTTTAAATTCACGGGTACCACGATATCATCTCCGTAAACATTCACACCATCATAGCCGGGATTGGATTTTCGGTTTAGCGCATCATTAGAAACATCGTTGCGATCGCGAAAGTCGGAGGCATGCCAATCTTCTGCCTGCAGGTATCCAACTGAAAGTTTTAGGCCCAGGCGACTGTTAAATGCTTTAGCGTAACGAATGTTAAAATCTCCCATCGGGGCCGGGCTGCTTCGATAATCCGAATTAACATGCATCATACCCATCTGTGCAGACGCACTGAGCCCCTGGTAATCAAATGGATTCTTGCTGGTCATAATTAGTGTTCCATTCATTCCCCCCGGACCATACAAAGCTGATGAAGCACCCACCAACAATTCCACGCTCTCCACATCCAGTTGATTTAATCCAAAAATATTTCCAGCAGCAAAATTTAATCCCGGTGGAGCGTTGTCCATTCCATCCACGAGTTGGTTCATTCTTACACTAGTGTTCCCATTAAAGCCGCGGGTGTTAGGCACACGGAAAGTGAGTCCATGAACGGTCATGTCTACTCCTTTAAGCGTAGCCAGGCCATCATAGAAGTTGGCAGCAGACGACTGTCGGATTTCGATTATGCCGATTTTTTCAATCGTGACGGGAGAGCGCAGAATATTCTCTTCCACGCGTGAGGCAGCAATGACAACTTCTTTGCCAAGCAAAACTTCTTCCTTTAGGGAGATGAGAAGATGGTCTACACTTCGGGGTACAGGTACAACGTGATGTTCATATCCAACATAAGAAAAGATCAAGGTAAAAGGAAGTCCGGTATTCGAAGAAAAAAGAAACTCTCCCTTTTCGTTAGTAATCGTTCCAGCGGTGGCATTTTTAACAGAGATGTTCACACCTGTTAAAGGAGTCCCAGTGGTTTCATCTACGACTCGTCCACTTACTGAAATATTTTGGGCAGCAGAAAACTGAAAAGAAAGTTGCAATACGCTCCATAAAAGGAATATAGAAAGTTTAGCGGACTGCATTTTTAGCGTTTGTATTTATTAAATGGTTTTTGTATGGCTTTGTGTTAATTTTATAAGGTTAAAAATACATTAAATTCTATTTATGAAAAGTCTCTCCACTCGTATTGACAAGATTTCCATTTTAGCAGTAATCGCCTCTGCTTGTCTTTTTCATTCCTGCGAAAAAGATGACCCAGTAACAGTTGATCCACTTGTGGGGGAATACAAATTTTCATCGGCAACACTAACGGCAGATACCGGGATACCCTCGCTCACCGCTGGAACGGATGTTACTGCAATTATAAGTTCTGGATTGTTTTCTGTTCTTACGTGCACCTCAGCTACCAATTCGGCAATCGAATTGCGCGGAACGAAAGAACTTTTTTTCACGTGCATTAGTGAATCAAAAGAGACGAAAGGAGGGACCTGGTTCGCCAATACGGATGAAACGGAATTAACTTTAAATTTCAGTGCACCGCCTTTCCCGCAGCCATTTTCATTGATCATCTCTGAGGTTAATTTTTCCGGGTCTACACTAACGGGTAAAATTTCCAATCTCCCGCTACCGGCTGATTTAGTGCCTGGCGCTCCGTCAGGTACAATCATTGTTCTGTTTAATATTACGATCAAGTTTCAGAAGCAATAAATACTAATGAATCTGCTCGTACCCCTTAACAAGCGCGTTTGTGTAAAGTGATGATGAAGCACTTAAACATTGTTGTGTGCGGAAAAGTACAAGGTGTATTTTATCGTGCTTCAGCTAAACGGAAGGCCGAAGAAATGGGGGTAAGTGGATTTGCCCGCAACGAACCTTCTGGAAATGTTTACATCGAGGCAGAAGCGCCAGAAGAAGTACTGCATGAATTTGTAAAATGGTGTAGCAGCGGCCCTCCCCGTGCGCAGGTAGACGATGTTACAATAAAATCTGGAGAGGTACAGGGTTTTATCCGTTTTGAGGTCATGAGATAATGGTAACTACTAACGCAAAGACGAGTGTAAACAGAAAGAGCACTAGCTCCACAATCCAGCTGGATATTTACCCTCCTTTACCAATGCACTTATCCTGGAAGCAACAACCTCTTTATCTTCCCTGTAAGTAACACCAAACCATATATTTCCACCTGATATAACTTTAACTTTTCCCTCGTTGCGCTTGATCATTTCATTGACAATGATGGGAATGTAAAATTCTGATTTTAAGTTTTGCTGATTGGTTTTTAAAAACTCATTGAATAATTTTTGGGCTAAACCAAAAACATTAGGATGAAACCCCCAGAAGTTCATCGAAGTAGGGGTTTCTGGCGAAAGCAAAAGATCACCTTCTTTTTCCCTGGCTATAATTTTGCCATTTTCTTTTACTATGGTAGTGCGTTCTATTACAGTTTTCAGATAGCCCGCCTCATCCCGTTCTCCACAGCCTCGCGAAACACTGCCATGTTCGGACAAAACATTTTTTAACGTAAAACCCACCATGCAATGTGCGCCATTGGTTTCAGTAGCAAAGAAATCTGCAAGCGACTGAAAGGCATCTCGCCCATAAAAATCATCGGCATTAATCGCGGCAAACGGCTCGTGAATCACATCTTTAGCGCAGAGTATAGCATGCCCGGTGCCCCAGGGTTTTGTACGAGCTGGATTATAATATTCGGTCGGGATTAATTTATCCAGGGACTGAACTACAAATTCCACTTCCACTTTCCCTTTTAATTTTGGCAGAAACTTGTCTTTGACAATTTCTAAAATCTCCTCACGAACAATAAACACAACCTTGGTAAACCCCGAATGAATAGCATCAAAAAGCGAGTAGTCCATAATTGTTTCGCCATTTGGTCCAAAGCCATCTATCTGTTTGATGCCACCATAGCGGCTGCCGATACCAGCTGCTAATACCAAAAGCGTGAGTTTTTTCTGATTGATCATTGAACTTTAATTTATTTCACCTATAATAGAGTTATTAAAACCCAAAAATAACCTTTCGTAAGGTGAGTGTAAGAACCCTATGCTAACTTCTTTTAATTTTAATTTCTTAATTAAGCCCTAAACTAAATTTCCGTCCAACCATGAGTAACCAAAAGAATTATGTCCTTCCCATGATCATTATTGGGGCCCTTTTCTTCATTTTCGGATTTGTAACATGGGTGAATGGCACCCTTATTCCATACCTAAAAATTGCGTGTCAGTTAGAAACGGATTTTCAATCCTATCTGGTTGCTACCGCTTTTTTTATTGCCTATACCGTCATGGCTGTTCCTTCATTTTTTGTGCTGCGGAAAACGGGATATAAAAAGGGGATGGCACTGGGTTTATTAATCATGGCGTTTGGGGCCATACTATTTGTACCTGCTGCCAATGCACGTGACTACAATATGTTTCTCATTGGATTATTCATCATTGGTACAGGACTGGCGCTGTTGCAGACTGCTTCCAACCCCTATGTGTCTATTATTGGCCCAATAGAAAGTGCCGCCATGCGCATTAGTATTATGGGCATTTGTAATAAAGGAGCGGGTATACTGGCGGGACTTATTTTTGGTTACATCGCGTTAAATGATGCTGATGTACTGGAGAAGAGTTTACAAACTATGGATGCCGCAGCCAGGGAAGCAACATTGAATGAACTGGCGGGTCGGGTAGTTGTTCCATACATAATAATTGCGGGAATATTAATCGCGTTGTCAGTCGCCATTCTATTTTCAGGCCTTCCGGATATTAAGGAGGCAGATGAAGCTGAAAATGTAACATCAACAGCAGTGCCCAAGACCAGTGTATTTCAGTATCCTCATCTCGTACTAGGGATGCTGGCGATCTTTTTATATGTGGGAGTGGAGGTTATGGCCGGAGACACCATTATAAGTTATGGTAAGTCACTTGGAATTGAATTATCCACAGCACGATACTTTACTCAAGGTACATTGGCTTTCATGTTGTTGGGGTACATTATAGGAATCATAGCAATTCCAAAATACATTTCTCAATCAAACGCATTGGCTATATGCGCTATTCTTGGTGCAGTATTTACTGGTCTGGCAGTTGTAACGGATGGAGGTGTATCAGTAGGTTTCATTGCAGCTCTGGGCCTTGCAAATTCATTAATGTGGCCTGCCATTTTTCCATTGGCCATCGATGGACTTGGAAAATTCACCAAGATAGGATCGGCTTTGTTGATTATGTCCATAGCAGGCGGTGCTATTATGCCCTTGTTATATGGTAAGCTATCTGAAGTTTGGGGCTCACAACAGGCATACTTACTGATGGTGCCCTGTTTTCTTTTTATATTATATTATGGTGTCAAAGGACATAATATGGGAAAGGGCATTGCTTAATGCAAGGTTTTAAAATGAAGCTGTTAAAATATACGCTTGTTATACTTGTTCTTCTTTTCTTCTCATTTCATTCGTATGGTCAGTATTATCAGGCAAAAGACTTAACGTCTGAAAATCTTTTCACCGAAAATATTGAAGGGTCGAATGTGGACAAGAAGGGAAATTTATTTGTCGTCAATTTTCAAAAAGATGGAACAATAGGATTGGTTAATCGCAAAGGGAAAGTAACCCTGTTTGTGACCCTTCCGGAAGGAAGTATTGCCAATGCCATTATGTTTGACGCAGATGATAATTTATTGTTGGCCGATTGGACAGGCCACAATGTTTTAAAGGTTAACAAAAAAACAAAAGCCATTTCAACCTATTGTCACAATGATCATTTTAATCAGCCAAATGATCTATGCATCAATAAAAAAGGTCAGCTCTTTGCTTCAGATCCAAATTGGAAAGAGAGCACCGGCAAACTCTGGCGCATTGATACCAATGGTGAGGCCGTTTTATTAGCGGAAAATATGGGCACAACAAACGGAATTGAACTAAGTCCTGATGAGAAGATTTTATATGTGAATGAAAGTGTGCAGCGGAAAATCTGGTCGTTCGATGTGAACGAACAGGGAGACATTAGCAATAAACGTCTGGTGACTGAATTTGAAGACTTTGGTTTTGATGGAATGAAATGCGATTTGCAGGGGAACCTTTATGTGACCCGCCATGGTAAGGGCACGATCGCCATCATTGAGCCCGATGGGGAACTGTTTCGCGAAGTGGAATTGAAAGGCAAAAAGGTAAGCAATATCATTTTTGGAGGCAAAGATGGACGCACCTGTTATGTTACGTTGCAGGATCGCAAATGTGTGGAGACCTTCCGTTCAGAAATCCCCGGGAGACGGTGGAGGTGACCTCCTCCATTCTCCTTCAGGAGTATTGTATAAATGCGATTTAAAAAGAAGATCATGAACAGGAAGCATTATGCGTTTTATTACCCCATCCCCAACCCTTCCCCTAAGGAGAAGGGAGCGACTCCCCTCTCCGTTTCGGAGAGGGGCTGGGGGTGAGGTGATGCTCGAGTTCATTGGTAGAAGGGTCGGGCCTGCCTGTGGAAGGCAGGGATGGGGTAAAAGAAAATATTTAATTAAGCACTGTCCTGATTTTGAAAACACATTCGTCTTCGGGACATATTGTTTAACCAAAACTAATTACCTATGGAAAAATTCTTGTTTTTATTCAGAGGAGGAATGACCTCAGGATCGCCAGAAGCTATGCAAGCGAACATGCAGGAGTGGTTCGCCTGGGTTGAGAAGTTAAGAAAGGAAGGAAAATACATTTCAGGAGAACCGTTGCATCCTACAGGCAAAACTGTTGCAGGTGCAAAGAAAACGATCACCGATGGACCCTATGCTGAAGGAAAGGAATTAGTGGGTGGTTTTTTTATTGTCGATGCAAATAGCCTCGATGAAGCCACTGAAATGGCAAAGGACTCTCCAGATTATAAAAATGGTGGTTCTGTAGAAGTGAGGCAAGTGATGAAAATGTAGCATTCGAATTTTTCATAGAACTAAATAACTGTTAACTTTTTAATTAACCATAAACCTTAGACGTATGAAGAAATTATTTATTCCATTTGTCCTTCTGGCCTTCACGGGTTTTAAGGCTCCGGTTAGCCCACTAACTGAACAGGAAAGAAAAGCAGCTATCGCCCAGCTCACTGATACAAGAGAATTTCTGCAGGAGAGTATTAAGGGCTTAAGCACAGCACAATTAAATTTTAAGAGCAGTCCGGAAAGTTGGTCGGTAGCAGAGTGTGTTGAGCACATTGCTATTTCTGAAAACATGATTTTTGGGATGGCAGAAGGCGGATTGAAAGCGCCAGCAGATCCATCCAAACGGGCAGAAGTAAAAATGTCAGACGAACAAATCTTTGGCATGATCACGGACCGTTCCGGTAAAGTGAAGACCTCGGAAGCTTTTGTGCCTACCGGTAAATTTGGTTCGTATGAGGGTTCAGTCAAAGAGTTCCTGGCAAAGCGCGACAGTCATATCGATTATATTAAAACAACCCAGGATGATTTAAGGAACCATTACGCAACTTTGCCTTTTGGCTTAATCGATACTTATCAAGTAGTCGTGTTTATGGCAGGTCACACCAAACGACATACGCTACAGATTGAAGAAGTAAAGGCCAATGCGAATTTTCCTAAGAAGTAACCGATTGAAAACCGTTGACCAGGTAAATGCCTGAGCAAGAAGAAAAAGTACAAGAACTGGCAGGCCATCTTTTCCGACATGAGGCGGGGAAGATGGCCGCTGTGTTGACGCGCCTTTTGGGATTTCAAAACATTGAATTGGCCGAGGACATTGTGCAGGATGCTTTGTTGAAAGCATTGAACACCTGGAAGTATCAGGGTATTCCCGATAATCCATCTGCCTGGCTTTATAGGACTGCCAAGAACAAAGCCATTGATCTGTTGCGCAAGCAGCAAGTATTAAAAAAAATTGAAGGCGACCTTGTACGCGAACTGCAATCCGAGTGGACACTGACGCCAACGGTAAACCAACTTTTTCTGGAAAATGAAATTGAAGACAGCCAGTTGCGAATGATCTTTGCGTGCTGTCACCCTTCTATTCCGTATGAATCGCAAATAGCCTTAACACTCAAAACACTTTGCGGATTAAGTGTGAATGAAATTGCCCACGGGTTTCTCACCACCGAAGAAACTATTTCAAAACGACTCTATCGGGCGAAAGAGAAAATCAGGTCTGAGAAGATTGAGTTGGAAGCGCCATCGGAAGACTTGCTTCGAGAGCGGCTTGATGCCGTGTTGCACACACTTTATTTATTGTTCAATGAAGGTTATAACTCCTCCCATCCGTTGTTATTGGTGCGACAGGATTTGTGTGCTGAAGCGATCAGACTTTGCATCCTGCTCACCCAACAGGGGAGAACTAACCTTCCAAAGACAGGGGCTTTGCTCGCGCTGATGTGTTTTCAGGCTTCACGACTTGATGCGCGCCTTTCCGATGATGGCAGTATCATTTTATTGAAATATCAAAATCGCCAGCTTTGGAACCGGGACCTTATTTCAAGAGGTCACGCTTATTTAGTGTCTGCTGCCAGCGGAGAGGAACTAAGTGATTATCACCTGGAAGCCGCCATAGCAGTGTGTCATGCGTTTGCACCAAGCTTTGAACAAACAAACTGGCACCAGATTTTGAGTTTGTACGAACTGCTTTCTAACATAAAACCAGGGCCCATCGTTGATCTCAATAAAGCGATCGTTACAGGTTATGTGGAGTCCGCTCAGCGCGGAATAGAGGAACTGAATAAAATTGAAGGACTGGAACGACATTACTTGTATCACGCAGCGCTTGGTGATTTTTATTTGCAAATGAGTGACAAGCCCCAGGCCAGGTCCTGCTATGAGCAGGCATTACCACTCACCAATTCCAATCAGGAGAAACAATTGATTGAGCAGAAGATGAGATTGTGTGAGTAAGATGCTTCAACCCAGATTCGCATTAGAAAATCCAGGCGAGAAATCTTCTTTGGTTGACAAGTTGTTTCCATTAGATAAGATTTCTCCCTACGCCTGCCTTTGCCGAAGCGGCTACGCAGGCAGGGTCGAAAGGACATAAGACTAAATTGATAGAATAGTCAAAATATAAGTTTCACGCCAACAGCATATTATTCATTCGAAAATCCTAATGCATTATTTGGGTTCAAATTTTAGCAGAATCCGAGGCGAGACTCTGCCAGGAAGGCGATCTTACTGGACATGGTGGAATGAAGGTCTAAATCGTTTATTAAGTTAAGTAGCGTTTTTTATAGGCAGGTGGCCGGGATCCCCTATATCAGGGTTAAAATTGGATGCAATAATGTTATATATCACAATTGTATTACTTTTGTAACATATCGAAGCATATATGTCATTTTCTGCAGCATATCCTTTCAGCCTGCCCGAACTGCCTCCGGATATCCGTTGTAGCCAGGAGCGTTTTATTCCCTGGTTACTGAAAGCACGCACAGAACTGGGTGAGTTAAAAGGCTATTCGCATGGTTTACCCAACCCCATGCTGTTTTTAAGCCCTGCTATTATTCGTGAATCTGTGGCCAGCTCTGGCATTGAAAACATCAACACTACGGTAGAGAAAGTGTTGGAGCAACAACTCTTCCCGGAAACCGAACAGCGGGTCGAAAACAAAGAAGTGCTTCGGTATCGCGATGCTATTCTCTGGGGCTTTGATAAGATGAGGAACATACCATTAGGTAATCGCTTGATCCTTGGCATTCATAAAGAACTATTGGGCGAGCGTAGCCATGGCTACCGTAGCACTCAAAACAGAATCGAAAATTCTTCAACGGGCGAAGTGTTGTACACACCACCTGCGACCGAGATCGGTAAACTCATTGGTAATTGGGAAAATTACATTCATGAAGAAAATGGCACTGACCCGTTGATCAAATGCGCCATTGCGCACTATCAGTTCGAAGCGATCCACCCCTTTGGCGATGGCAACGGAAGAGTTGGCAGGATATTAATGGTATTATACCTGGTGGAGGCAGGTTTGCTCAATTATCCCATTCTGTTTATCAGCGCCTACATCAACAAGAACCGAAACGACTATTATAAACTCTTGCGCGAAGTAACCACCCATGAAAATTGGTGTGAATTTATTGAGTACCTGCTTCGAGGTTTTTATATGCAGGCACGTGACACAAAGGATCAACTTTTTAAAGTGATGGACTTGTTCAACGCCTGCAAAGAGGGCATCAAAGCCAAGTGCGCCAATATTTACTCCGCTGACCTGGTAGAACAGTTATTCGCAATGCCGATTGTTACACCTGTCCGGTTGGGCAGCATGTTGAATGTCCATTACACAACGGCCACCCGTTATTTAAAACAACTGGAGAAGGAAAAGTTTTTACAGAACCAGCAGGTGGGGAAATACCAATTGTATATCAACAAACCATTGGTGGAATTACTGCAAGGCTGATATGGATCTCCAGCAAGAAGTAAAAAAGTAATTTGAATCAGGGACAAGCCTCAGGCCAGGTCCTGCTGCGAATTGGCTTTACCACTTACCAATTCCAATCAGGAAAAGCAATTGATTGAGCAAAAGATGAAGTTGTGTGAGTAAGATGCTTCAACCCAGATTACGCATTAGAAAATTCTTTTGCAATTTTGTTTAATCGAGGCTCTTTGCCGACAATGTAGTATTGCCAATCTGTTGGATTTCCGTGTGCTGACTTCCTAACATTGGGTTCATCCGTCAAACCCACATAAATCATAAATTATTACTTTAATGTTGTAAACTTACAGTATCTGTACTATATTTACAACTTTATAGTTGTTCGGATTGACATTCATAAAACGATATGGCAACACAGGACGAGGTATTAAAATTCCTCGCAGATTTAAAGGTAAAGGCCAATATTTGGCCTATTGTCTTCCGGGATGACCGTGGAAAGAATGCTCAGACATTGGCAGATTTGGAGATTACACCTATGCAACGGGAAACTATAGTTAAGGAGTTGCAAGTAAATGATTTCAGCGAAGGCCCCATAGCGGATACATTGTATAAGACAACAGGCATGTGGGTCTTTGGTAAAATGGTAAAACAGGTTGAAGTATATATTAAGATAACCATGGGTGAATTTGGCGGAAACCCTATCTGTATCTCCTTTCACACGGCTGAGAAAGCAATGACCTATCCTTATAAAAATAATCTGTTATGAAAAGTCCAGTCACTGGAAAAGAAATGCCTTTGAAAAAGGAGGATAGAACTATGACCTTCCGAAAAGAAGAGTTCGAAGTTCTTTATCATTATTATATATGTGAGGGCAGTGGTGAACAATTCACGGACACCAAGTTGGATGAGGTAAATCTCAACCAACTGTACAATCAGTACCGGGCAAAATATCATTTGCCCTTTCCTGATGAAATAATCTCTATCCGTAAAAAGTATGGTGTGCCGGCTAACAAAATGGCGGAGATACTTGGGTTTGGTGTTAATGTTTATCGGAACTACGAGAACGGTGAAATACCAAGTGAGTCAAATGCAAGACTTATGCAATTAGCCAACGACCCTGAAGAGTTTGAAAAACTTCTCAAGTTGAGCAAGGTGTATTCCCGCACTGAACTTTCGAAAGTAATCGACCGTACACATGAGCTGAAGCAAAAAGAGCGAATTCAATTTGTTCTTGATTTTGAAGAATATGCTATGGGTGAAAAGTTGCCGGATGAATTCACAGGCTACCGTATGCCCCATCTGAATAAGATGATTGAAATGGTTGTGTTCTTTACTCAGGAAATGAAGCCATGGAAGACAAAACTGAATAAGTTACTTTTCTATGCTGACTTTCTGCATTTTAAGAATACATGCTTCTCTATAAGCGGTTCCCGTTACCATGCCTTGCAAATGGGGCCAGTTGTAAAAAACTTTAGCTCCATTTTTGAGTATGCAGCCAATAAAGACGAGGTGGATATACACCAGACACTATTTGCTGACGGAGGAATAGGTGAACAGTTTGTTCCAAGGGCCAACCGGCCGTTTAGATCAGCCCTTTTTGAAGAGAGTGAATTGAGTGTGTTGCAAACTGTGGCTGAGAACTTTAAAAGGACTAAGACAGTAGAGATTATTGACATTAGCCACAAAGAGCCAGCCTGGATTAAAAACGAAAAAGACCATCAGCTAATAAGTTATAAGCATGGCTTTGAATTGCAAACTATTTAAAATTCCATAATAACATTAAATCAAGATTACCATGAAGAATTTTATTAATGTGCTGACCCCGCTTATTTTCATCCTTGCTCTTGTTTTTAGTTTTTTATTGATTTGGCAGAAACAACAACATGCACATGATGAAAAGATGACAGAGACTGCCGCTAACAATGCCAGTAAACAACAATCATCTGTTATTGAGCTGATTCAGGCAGAAGAGGAGAAATCGCTAAGGGAGAGGGTGCAGGAAGGAGTTAAGGCTACTATAGCCTTTGTTCTTAGCATCTTTACAAAGCTTTGAACTATTCCGGCTCCGCGACCAAACTTAACTCATATTTTTTTACCTGCTTGCCGCTTTATCCAACCGTTGCTTTACCAGCTCGGCATCACTCCAATAAACTTCATTGCTTCTTGGGAAAGACTAATTTCATCAAAGGTAATAACTGGCTGGGATCTCCTGTCCTTTTTGTTGTCAATACTCCCCCCATTCCACCCATTCCGTGGTTCGTGTCCCCACGAAACACCATGTGTTAAGTTTTCTTGATTCGTGAAGACAAGAACCAAGGCTGGGGGATCAACTTACTTTTAATACTTCAATTTTATTATCTTTGGGACTTCTGATGTTTTTCAAATTTGTATACCTGTAGGGAATTTGTCCAATAGAGCCGTCAGATATTTTTAAATATTTCCCTTTATCAATTTGAATCCTTCCGCCAAGGCGGATAACTAGTCTTTCGTTTACTTCATCTTTGTATAAAGGATGATTTTTTTTGAATATTTGTTTTCGTTCAACGATTTTGTAGTCTAATATTTCATAGTAATCTCTTACTCCTTTTTCTTTGATATATGGAGCAAAGTATTTCAAATTATTAAAGCCGAATCTTGATGGCTTCCTTTCTCCTGAAAAGTAGAATGGATCTTCGCTATTGTCAAAGCACAACATGTGATTCTCAGATGGAACGAAACCAATTAAAACATATGGATTTGGAGATTCATATACGTTTTCCTTTTGCGGAGAAACTTCGTTTAAAACGGCTTCTGTATCGAGGCCAAGAATAGCTTTTAGATGTTCCTCTAAAAGTGTTTTGTTTATATAGTCATTAGGACGAAGTGGGAAAGCACCGATGTTTACGGCTTCAATTGATTTAAAATAATCTAAGTTCTTAATCGATTCAATTTCTCCAGAGCCAGGAAAAAGTATATATGCACCAATTACCTCCTTTTCAGGTTTTCTCTTGTCTTTGTTAACATAGTAGATTGCATCTCGATAACGATGCATTTGATTGATGGCATCTTCAGGAGGAAGATCTGGTGCTCCTTCTCGGTCATCAGAAGCTAATCTATACTTTGCATCATATAAATATGTTAATACATAGTTTTCTTTCAGATCATTTTTTGTAATCTGAAGAACAATGTCTGGTCTTTGATTAACTGTAAATGATTTAACATTTTTATTTGAAGAAGTCTCGTAAGAAAAATCGTGGAAGAGGTCTATTAATTCACCGTTGCCCTTTTCAAAAGAAACTTTCGACTTCACCCCACGTTCAATTTTGAAAACAAAATCATCAATTTGAATTTCTGCTAAGTCAACATCATCTGGGCTTTCTTTCCCTAGTAAGTTCTGTAAAACATTCTTTATTTCAAGAAAGCACCAGATTTGATACAGATCGGCAATATTTTTAAGTTCAATTTTTTGGATGCCATTCAGGAACTTAAGCCCACTGTTCAACATTATCCAGCATTTATAGATAGCGCTGTATCCTGTCGCCTTTTGTAGCACTAAGGATTCTTGTCTTATGCCTTGAAAGTAATCAATAGTTCTAAAAAACGGATTTGCAGAAATGATTTCGAATCGCCTTTCAATTGACGCTATTTCATCTTTAAATGAATTGGTAATTGAATTTCCAAACCTATTTTCAATAAACGATCTAACTCTCTTATATCTCCTCAATGTTTGGAAAACTGCATGTTTAAGGAACTTGTTTTCCGAAGTGTTGGTGCTAAGTGTCTTGTATTCTGAACGGTAACTTTTGCTTGGTAAATGTTTGGATCTTGTGAACTCCTCTTCAAGAGAAGGTGTCCATTTATTGATTCTGTCAGCTTTAACAAATTTTACTTGTCTTATTATTCGACTGTGTGGCTTGTTTAAAATAAACTTCGAAGCCTTGATAAAATCATGGTAAAGGCCGCCAAAAACTTGCCACCAAATTAAATCTGTGTTTGGAGAGCTTCCTGTTTTGTATGATGTATAAGTTTTCTTAAGAAAATCTAGTACCAAATAAGGATATTCTTTTTCTATATCCGAAATTATCTTTTCATAGTCACTTTTGTAATTCAGTTTTGTTGGGAATACCTCGAACTGCAAATTGATTTCATGCAAATGACTTTCTTTTGAATATCTTAATAAAAGGTTGCTTTTGCCTAAATCATTTCCATAGTTAATTGTTCCTGCTAAAAAACCTAAATCCTCACGATAGAAGAATTTATCTTCTACTTCCTTAAGTTTTGAATAAACAGACGGTGCTTTGATAGATTCCTTATTCTTAAAAGTAATGCCAATAAAATAGTCCTTGTTTTCAAAGATTAAGGGATGCGTTTTGTCTTTGGGAAACGGTTCTAATTGGTTCGATTCAAAATTGTAAATTGAAATATTTCCCTCGTTAGTGGAATAGGAAGTTGAAGTTAATATTTGGCTTTGCTTTTGTCTTGCTTTATTAAAAGTAGACATTAGGTTATTGCATTCAATAACTAAATCAAAGTCATTATGTGCTACTTTTACTATTTGCATTTATGACCAGAATGAGGTGTATCCGCTATTTTGCAAACGAGTTTCCATTTCCTTTAATTTCGAGTTTGATTTTATAAAATCAGATGTCAATACTTTCTGAAGGGTTCTTAGCACTTCACCGGTTTTAGTTTCATCACCTTCGATTCTTGATAATATTTTCATGCTTGTCATTTCATCCAATGCAATATCTAGCCAATTTGAATTTGATTTACCCAAACTTGCATAATAGCAATAGATCAAAAATTCATCCCTTACTCGGTATGCTATTTTGAAGGGCGTTCCTTCTAATTCATTATTAACTTTATGTAGGAACTCAATTACCTTTTTACTTTCAGTAAATTGATTTACGACCTCCCTACCTGCTGTGAATTGTCCAAGAACTTTGCTTGCAGTTATGAAGCTTTCCGGGTAAACCCAATCGTTATTTGAACTATCTAATCCTGCATTCAAGTCTATTTCATTCATCTCAAACGTCATTGCCCTATCCAATACTTTCCTGCTAAATGAATGTGTTGTTTCATCCATGTTGACTGTCCCTATAACAATTAAATTGTTCGGAATACTTAAACCATCGTTGAATCTCGCATCATCCCCAAGCCCTAAATCTTTTAATAGTTGGGTGTATAAATCCTGATTTTCGAAACTTGATTTTGAAAGCAAATAATCTGTTCCAATTTCATTACTATGAACTTGTCGAGTTTCAATAATGCTTAGGTATTCTGCAAAGTATTGCTCAACGGGAGCCAAATTCATTTCATCTAAACACAGAAAGAATGGAACATCAAGGGTTTTCCAAGCTTTCGAAATGAATTGTAAAAATGAAGTTGTAATATATTTCTCACCATTAATTCTGCTTACATAACCCATTAACTCTGATGAATCGTGCCAATTAGGTCTAACAGGAATTAATTCAAAATTTCCGGGCTTCTTTGGGTCATTCTGTAATTCTTTTTTAGCACATGTTTTATATGCCAAAGTTCTTACCAACCTTGATTTGCCTGTTCCTGATATTCCTGCTAAGAGAATAAATGGTTTAGTTTTAATTGCTGTTAATATTGTTTCCATTATAGAATCTTTCGTTGTTGAAACCGTATTTGCATTTTGGGCTTTACTTGATTGGGTTGCAGCTGGACCTAAAATGTTAATTGCATCATTTAATATATCGTTTGCTTCACCTTCAGTAAATATTTTTTGTAGGTCTTCAGCATACTTAATTCTTTTATCTATTTTATCTATGTTCGCTTTGTAGATGAAATTTGATTCCCCTTGACCCATATGTAAAGTCCAATTCCAAGTGTCAGGTATATCAATTTTTTGAACCACTTTAAATTTGCAAAAGAGCTCCCATCGTTCGTTAGGAATATTCTTTACTATAAATGTTTTTCCACTGTCTGAGAATTTAGTATTATCATTACCAATTTCAGTGCTAATCGACTTGTTCATCAATTTCGTGAACAACCCATATTTAGCTCCTCTATTAATAAAAAAAATGCAATCATCTATTTCAAGGCTATTGAACTCCTTGTTATTCCAATAGAAATATATATTGTTATCGGAAAATAGATTAGTTGCGTTGCTATTGCTGTTTGGTGAAATTTTATAAATCTTAATATTTTTCATTTGCGACTTATCTATTACTATGTATTTAAGTTTCCTTAGGAAAGCCACCGCTTCAACAGCGTTAAAATCATTACTATCTAGTTCTATGTTGTTAGCATATTTATTTGCTTTACTTATTACAAATTTCGGTGGCAAATCTTTTTCATTAGCTTTCAAAAAATATGTATTAGAAAGCCTGTCCTTAGGAATTTCAGATGATTCTATTTCCTTAAGAGCTCTATCTATATGCTCTTTGGTAATATTTTTAGGAATACTCATAGCTCATCGTATTTCTTTGCTGTTCCTTTTGCTTTCTCTATTGGGTATTTCTCCGCGTTCTTCTTGAATTTTTCTAATAAGATTTCTTTAATGTCTAAGCCGTTCTTTTGTGCTAATAAAAAGCTGAAGGCTAAAATGTCTGCGAGTTCTTCTTTTAGTTTTTCCTTGTTAACATCTTCTGCCTTCTTCCAAAGGAACAGTTCTAATAACTCACCCGCTTCAACTGATATTGCTAATGCTAAGTCCTTTGAATTATGAAACTGCTCCCAGTCTCTTTCGTCTCTGAACTTTACTAGTTTTTCAATTATTTCGTCTATCTCCTTCATTCCTTAAACATTTGTTTTGCTAACGAATACTCTTTTTCGTAAGGGAGTTTTAAGTCCTTGAGCATTTCCGGAATTGCTAATGACCAGGAAGTATAATAGTAGGCGAGAAGATGATAACCTGAAAAGTCTTTACCTGAAATGTTGGCAAGTTTGTATTTGTGATCTCCTCCAGGGACAATCCCCTGAGTTCCTAACATAGCAATTTCTAAGGCCGTGGCTTTTATTTTTTCCTTTGGCTTGTCTTTAAAATACTGAAGTGCGTCAACCATGAACATAACAACTGCCATGTTTAAACCAATTTCGTTTTGTGATTTTTGAAACTTGTCCATCTCGCTTTGCTTAAAGCCTATGTCAGACTCTGTGCCAAACGGATCGTCTTCTATATCTTCTAATATTTTATTAGCATCAGTTCTTCGTCTGTGCGTCTCTTCGTCAATTAGTTCAAAGTAATTTGCAACCTTTAAGTCGTCAGCCCAATGCTGGACCAGTTCGTATTCTTCTCCTGGTTCTTTATCTTTTTGGTACTCCTTAAATTCTTTAAACAGTTTATTTGCTTCTCTTATTTCATTAGGAGTTGGATTGAACTTTGCAACGAGGTCAAACCCAAACAATTCTTTAAAATGAAATGCAAATACTATGTTCATGACTTTGTTGGCGTACTGAACATCTTTAGGGGTTATTAGAATTACCTGCTTGTTTGTCGATGAGTTGATGTACTCCATTTCAAGTCCGTAGAGCGATACAAATTGATAAGGACGTAATTCTGAATAGTTATTAAATAGAAAGTCCTCAATGAATAAATCGATTGGAGCGTTATAAGTTTGCCTGTTTAGTCCATCAAACAGTGCGCCAATGAAACCTGAAAGTGTTTTTTCTGAATAACCTTTTTTATTCAGGTCTTTCAAATCCTTTTCATGGTCGCTGATAAATTTCCGCTTCTTTTCTCCGTTGGTTATGAATAGTTTATTCTGATTTTCTTTCCGTGCTTCAATTACAAAGTCAAGATGGACTAACTCATGCATCATCAAGTGCTCAACCGCCTGGTAACCGGGCTTGTATTTAATCAAATGAAAATCGCGATTGTAATTCTCAGCAAACTCAATCTTTGCTGCTGTCGGCAGCTCAACATCTTCTTCTACTCTTATTTCTTTGCCTCCCTCTTTTTCGAGATATGATTTATATTCCTGGAAAACTTTCTTTCCGGAATCAGTTTTAATCCAATCCTCTGAAGTCTTTATGACAAGAGATAAAACATGGTCAAAAAGATTTTGGTCGTTTGCCCCGCAATTCTTTAAAGAGATTATGGCAAAGTCGAACGCGACTAAAGTATTTCCTAATTTGTCATTTGCCAATGCAATGCCATAACTTGAGTTCGGATATTTTGGATTGAGTTCGTATGCTTTCTCGAGATACTCAAGTCCTTTTTCCCATTTGTCAAGTTGAAGCAGGTTTGTCCCGAGATTGTTAATAGCAATATGATCATTAGGATTAAGTGCAATTGCCTCATCATAATAAGTTCTTGCTGTTTCTAAATCATCTTTTTCCCGGGCGAAAATATTGCCCATCATTAGTAAAGCGTAATTGTTTTTTGGATTCCACCTTAAAGCATCAATGAGATAATTGATGGCTTCATTTTGATTCCCCTCTTCGGATAAAATTTGTCCGAATATTCGGTGATACTCGGAATTGGCAGGATTCTTTTTAATTAGCTCAAGAAGTATTGGCTTGGCTTCCTGAAATTTCTTTTTGTCACATAACGACACCACTTTTTTATAATCAACATCCTGGTTGATTATTCCATGTGTGTCAATTTCTACAGTTAATAAACCATTCTCGATGGTGACTTTCGGTCGGAATGGACCGTACGAATAGAATTCTTGTATTTTATCCCTTAGTAAATTCTGTTTACCCCCCCCCTCTACAGAATAATCTTTGGCATCAGGAAATAGTTTGTATAGCAAGCCGTCTATTTTGTGGATGATTATCATTCTATGTGTTCTGTCTTAAATGTAAGACCCCAAATTTAAAAACTTAAAGGGTTTATCAATGATTAAAGCGGGTGGCTTTGGTTCTTGCTATAGCTTAGGTATGCAGGAATGTGTGGCAATGGCAAGTGCCAAAAGTGTGAGCAAGAATTTAAAATACGAAGGGTTGACCGTTATTTTTTTACTTTTTGTCCAACGTTAGAGGTCGAGGAATAGGTTTAAAAAACTCTAGTCTTTTGGCTGGCCTGAATTGATTTTCACGTTTGTGAACCAAATAACTTTTTGCTCTGATGTGTGATCTTGCCCTATAATGTCCCGGTATAATTCAGGTCGTCTCGCTTTTATATACCGGTGGCCGCCTGCCTGGGTAATTTTTTCAGGTGTAATAGTAGTCGTAACGAAACTATCATCAAATGAACGGCATTCAGCAAGCACATCTCCAAAGGGGTCGATAATCATGGAGCAACCATTTTTTAACTGATCATCATCCATACCTATCGGATTAGAAAAAACTACGTAAACGGCATTGTCATAGGCCCTTGCCGGTAGCCATTTCATTAACCAGCCTCGTCCCTTCATTCCATCAAACTCCAAACGCAATGAAGTAGGGTCATGCTCGCGATTTGTCCAGAGTCCAGGTTCCACAAAACCTGCTCCAGGTCGTGATGAGGGTGTGCACATCGTTACGTGAGGCATAAAAATGATAGTAGCTCCCAGTAGGGTGGTTGCTCTTACGTTTTCAATGATGTTATTATCGTAGCAGACTAAAATGCCGCATTTCCATCCATAAAGTTCAAAAACACAATACGCATCGCCTGGTGTTAGATATGGATTTATGAAGGGATGTAATTTTCTGAATTTAGCGATCAATCCATTTTTGTCTACACAAACGTAAGCCTTGAAGAGATTATCATTTTCATCTTTTTCAAAAAGTCCGGCTAATATGACGATGTCAGTCTTTTTTGCTATTTCCGCAAGTTTCAAAACACTTGGTCCATCCGGAATGAATTCTGCCAGGTCAAGCATTTGTTGCTTTGAAAGATGTCTTGCAAAGGTATACCCCGTGATAGAGCATTCGTGAAAAGCAATTACCTGTGAACCTTCAGTGGATGCTTTTTGAGAAAGTTTTTCAATAACAGAAAGGTTATAGTTTTTATCACCGCTTCTGTTCTCAAATTGTGCTGTTGAAATTTTCAAATTGTCCATAAATGGTTTCTATAACTTTCGTTAGTCAACTGTGATGACTGGTTTCATGGTCAGCAACATTTGGCTTTATGTATCATTTAAATATAGGGTATCTCTTCCAAATAACAAGAGCCCATAATGTTGAACTATAACGTAATCAGCCCTATTGTGAGAAGGTTTCTCGCCTGCCTACCGGTCAGGCAGGCAATGTCATTAGTGTCTTGTATCGAAATTTGCCCGATCGAAAGGACCGGGTACAAATTCAAGTTAATTCTCAACTCTGCTAAGTTTGGATAACAGCTTGTCATTTACAACAGGTATTGCTCCCAGGGTGATGGTATTCTCAGCCTGACAACTTTTTTAGGTTTTTAGAGATACCCTATATTGCTAAATCCTCTTGCCAGGTTTTCAGATCAAAAATTTATTTACTTCACTTTTTATTGTTGCCTCCCGCTCTTGCCAATTTCCTTTAACGGGAATGTAATGAATGTTGCGTTTGTCCAATTCCATTTTAAAAACCTCAAACATTTCCATTCTCCTCTCACCAAGGTCCCGCAGGCCATCGGCTACCCACGGTACATCGGGCTCAAAGAGAAAATACAGATTGTATTTTATTTGTTTCTCCAGTTCAAACAAAACTGGTGGCACATCTTTCAGATAATGCCTGCAATAAATTTGGGTGGTGATCAAATCAGTATCGCAAAAGAGGACCTTGTTTGCTGTTTTTGTTTTTTCAAGCGTACGTTGAATTTGAGCATGTCCGATTTTTACAATGTCATCCATTGTGAAATCATTGGAAGTCACAATCTCGCGGGCTACTTCAGGCACTGATTCTGTGTTATAGAATCCGGCTATCTTTTTGGCCAAGGTAGATTTGCCTGTGCTCTCCGGACCAAAGAAGCAAAGCTTCTTCACAAAATATGGTCGCACTTCGGTTGGTATAAACTCCCAATAGTGTAAGGGTTGTTTCCTGATCATGGAAGCTGAAACCGGAAACTGGATCCTTTGAGGATCAAAAGACGCATGCGTGATTCCAAGCTGCTGTGACAACAGGGGACCATATTCTTCTGAACTGATAATGACATTTACGGATGGGAACTTAGTTTTAACAAACTGCGCCCAGATTTTAATGCGCTCACTCCATGGAAGCTCTTCCCGATCGAAATCATCCCTGACGGAGTGAATACTGATCTTAGAGCTTCCTTTAAAAATCTCTTTTATCCATCTGAGTCGTAAGTCAGGATTAATCGGGTCATTATTAGCAATACTCATGGAGACTATGACATTGTCACACTCCAGTAATGCAAAGTTGATCAGGGCAATATGGCCTATGTGAATGGGCATGAACTTACCAATGACCAAGCCTATTTTCATTTATTTTGCAGCAATTTGTTGCTGTCTTTTTACAAAAAAGAACCCAATCAAACACCCGGCTGCATCAGCTGCAATGTCTCCTGCATCAAATGATCGATTGGGAATAAAAAAATGTTGGATAAATTCAATGAGAATACCATATCCAAAAGAACCGATAGTAATCCAGATAATCAGTTTAGTTAAAGATGACTGAATAGCTGACTTATGGAAGAAAGGCAAGCACCAAAAAAATACCATCACAAAAAAAAGTCCAACGTGTATCCATTTATCTAATTGAATGATTCCAAACCAGTCTTCTTTTGGCAACGCTTGCCCTGGAAGGCAGAACGCAACGGATGAAAGAATCAACCAAATGATAGCAGGCCAGAAGGATTTAATGGTTATTCTCATGCTGAACTCTATTTAGATTGAATTCACGTATCCAGTTCCAAAGTCCAAATGCTGCGATGAAGCAAAACACCAGGTATTCCAGTCCCAATAAGTTGATTCCTTTAGCAAAGTACACTCCCGTGGCAACGACATCAATTATAATCCAGAGTATCCAGCATTCCACTTTTTTCTGGATCATAAGAAACGTAACAAACACACTCATAACGGTAATAAACGAATCCAGATATGGAAAAGAACTTGGCTTGCTAAAAAGGGAGGGTACCCATTCGTGCAAATTGCTGGCCAGCATGCCGAATAAAAAAGTGCCGCTTACTCCGGCAAAACCTAAAAATAAGAGTTGCTGTACTTGCATATAGCTAACCTTTAGCTGACGATGACGGTCCTCTTCTTCTTTCTTAGGATGGGCCCAGCGCCACCAGCCGAGTGCATTGGTAATAAAAAAAAATAGTTGAAGAAACATGTCGGGATAGAGTTGCACCTGGTAAAAAAGAAAAAAAAGTAAGGCAACACTGACCATGCCGATTGGCCAACTCCAGATATTTGCCTTGGCCGAAAGCCAGACTGCAACACCACCTGTGATAACTCCGAAGAACTCGAGGTAACTCATAGGGTAGTCCAGAATGGTAAATAAGATCTGATCGATGTCGAAGAATTTCATAGCAGAAACAATTGGCAATTGATAATACTCAATTGCTAGTTGGCTATTTTTAATTTATAATTTAATACATACATTCTTCGCTTCTGTAAAAAACCGGATTGCTTCCCAACCACCCTCTCTTCCCACTCCGGATTGTTTCATGCCGCCAAAAGGAGTACGTAAATCGCGGAGCAGCCAGCAGTTGATCCAGATGATACCACTTTTAAGTTGGTGAGCTACACGGTGCGCCCTTTTTAGATTTTCTGTCCAGATGGTGGCACTGAGACCATAGGTAGTGGCATTTGCAAATCCTATTGCTTCTTCTTCCTTATCAAATGGCATGATCGTTACCACTGGTCCAAATATTTCTTCCTGGTTCGTACGACAAGTTTGATCTAAGCCAGTGATGACCGTTGGCTCAACAAAGTATCCGTTTTCACATCGACCGGAAATTTTAATCTTCTTGCCTCCGCAAAGAATTTTACCGCCTTCTTGTTTGGCTAGTTCGATATAAGAAAGGACTTTATTCATGTGCGCTTCGGATACTAATGCCCCAATCTTTGTTTCCTCTTCCAGCGGATCGCCCACTACCAATGCTTGTGTACGTCTGGTAAACTCTGTCACAAATCGATCATACAGACTTCTCTCAACAAGAATACGTGAGCCACATAAACATATCTCTCCCTGATTGGAGAATGATGATCGAATGGAAGTTTCGATAGCCTGTTTGAAGTCGCAATCTGAAAATATGATGCTTGGATTCTTGCCACCAAGTTCAAGTGAAAGTTTTTTAAACATTGGGGCAGCAGTGGCAGCGATTTTTCTGCCTGTCACTGTGCCTCCTGTAAATGAAATGACGGGAATATCCGGATGTTCAATGATTGCTTGCCCTACTTTACCTCCCAGTCCGTGAATAATATTTAATACTCCTTTTGGTAATCCTGCTTCTATACATAGTTGAGAAAACAGAAAAGCAGTCATCGGTGTAAGTTCAGATGGTTTTGCAACAACTGTGCAACCAGCTGCCAAAGCGGGTGCTATTTTCCAGGTGAATAAATACAGCGGAAGATTCCAGGGAGAAATGCAACCGGCTACTCCAATGGGTGATCGTGTGGTATAGTTAACAGCTTCACCCTCCATCAAGTGCGACTCCGATGCGAAGTGCATAGCTGCAGTTGCATAGAATTTGATGTTGGCAGAAGCCCGGGCAATATCCATTGATTTGGCAAGTGTAACTGGCTTTCCACTATCAATAGACTCTGCCAGTGAAAGTTTTTCAAAATCACGATCGATCAGGTCAGCAATTTTCAGAAGGATGGCTGATCGTTTATCAAGCGGCATTGTTGACCATTCTGCAAAAGCTGCCTTCGCAGCAATAACAGCTAGGGCTACATCCTGTTCATTGGAATCGGGAATGAGGCTGTATACTTTTCCTTCTGCCGGGTTATAATTATCCAAATAGTGATCGGACGTTGGGCTTACTAATTCTCCGTTGATGTAGTTTTGTATTTTTTGCATACTACTTTATAGATTATTAATAAGGTAATTATAGTCTTCATGTGAGCCAATCCAAAAACCAAATCAAAAGTATCATCTTGTTTAATTCCCAATGACCGATAAGAAAATCCAATTCGTACTAAATAAATCTGCTTTTCTGAATAGACTTGTTTGAAATTTAGGGATGGATGATAAGGATTGGACTGCCAAAGTAAATAGACACTTCTTGCTTTATCTTTTATTGTAGAAGGAAGACGGTCAAATGCTTTTCTAAATCGATCTGTAGTAACGGAGAGCACAACTAGGGTTCAAAAGGTTTGGTCTTTCCTTGTTTGTACTCATTAACTGCTTCTTGTGCCAGCGATGAAAGTTGTTTCTCTGAATCTTTTAAAGTTTTGTCCCAACTAATTTCGTCAACGATAAGTCGAGCAATCACTTGCTGTTCTTTATCAGAAAGTTTCTCAGCTTCTTCAATCGCTTTTTTGAGTTCAGTTACCATACCTCAAAGCTAACAATAGTTTATAAACTACCAGTCCTTCCCCCATCCACAGGCACATTGATTCCATTAATATAACCAGCAGCCGGAGAAGCCAGAAATGCAACTGCAGCGGCCACTTCATAAGATTCTGAAATTCTTCCTGCCGGAATTTCTGAAATCATTTCCTGCTTTGCCTCTTCAAATGTCTTGTTCGATTTTTCAGCTTTGGTTTTGAGAATGGATTCCAACCTACCCGTCATAGTAGCGCCAGGCAAAACATTGTTGACCGTTATACCGAAGGGCCCTAATTCAATTGACAAAGTTTTCGACCAATTCGCAACAGCCCCCCGAATGGTATTGGAAACACCAAGCCCCCGAATGGGGATCTTCACGGAAGTGGAAATGATATTGATTATTCTTCCATAGCCTGCTTTTTTCATTCCAGGCACCAGTGCTTGCACCAAAATCTGGTTGCATAGAAGATGACTGGAGAATGCCTTTATAAATTCTTCAACAGAGGCATCAATGGCCTGACCAGCCGTAGGACCTCCTGTATTATTGACGAGTATGTGCACAATTTCTTCGCGTGCATAATTTCCAATTGCGGTTTGTAAAACTTCCGGAAAATTAAAATCAGCAACCAGGAAAGTATGCGCTTGTTGCCGGTGGGTGGCTAATTCTTTTAAGGTAGACTTGAGTTTTTCTTCGTTTCGGGCGACTAGTGTGACGTTCGCACCTAAGGACGCCAGTTCAATAGCCGATGCTTTGCCAATCCCCTGGGTGCTACCGCAGACAATTGCTCTTTTACCTGTTAAATCAAGATTCATAATTCAATTTAGGCAAATATAAAAAGAACATCATCTTTGCTAACTTTATCACATTAACACTTCGTCTTTTAACGCGTACTACTATGGCTATCCGCAGACCTTTTAACCTGAAGCAATGGATCACCGACAACCGTGCGTTGTTGAAACCACCCGTTGGCAACAAGAATTTATATGCTGATGCAGGCGACTACATTGTCATGATTGTGGCAGGTCCTAATGCTCGTAAAGATTATCACTTCAATGAAACTGAAGAATTATATTATCAACTGGAAGGAGAAATTACAGTCAAAATTCAAGAAGATGGAAAAGCGGTAGCCATCCCATTGAAAGAAGGAGACATGTTTCTATTACCGGCACGGGTTCCGCACTCACCGATACGCCCCGCCAATACGATCGGGCTGGTGATTGAGTGTAAGCGAGCTGCTATAGAAGATGACGGGCTGATGTGGTTTTGCGAAAGCTGCAACCATAAATTGCATGAGTACAAGTTTCATTTGAATAACATAGAGAAAGATTTTATCCCTCGCTTCCGTGATTTCTATGGATCTCAGGAATTTCGAACATGCAAAAACTGTGGTACCGTAATGGAAGCTGATCCCAGGTTTGTATGAGCCATGAATTCAAGGCCACATTCCTTCGCCATGGAGAATCAGGATTCATTTCGCAAAAAATTACGAAAACTTTTTAGAAGTGCCTTGGCATGAAATTTCAAAGTACGCTTTCTTTTGCTCGTACACTCGATCAGGCCGATCCGTTAAAATCATATCGCGGGAAGTTTCATTTGCCCAAAATTAAAGGTAGGGAGGTTTTGTATTTTACAGGTAACTCATTGGGCTTACAACCTAAATCCACAAAAAAATTTATAACAGAGGAACTAAATGATTGGGCACGATTAGGCGTTGAAGGGCATTTTCACGCAAAGAGACCTTGGCTTCATTATCATAAATTCAGTAAGAAGGCATTAGCCGGAATTGTTGGAGCGAAACCCTCTGAGGTTGTAGCGATGAATCAACTTACAGTCAACTTGCATTTGATGATGGCTTCTTTTTACAGGCCCACTGAAAAACGTTTTAAGATCATCACAGAAGCTGGCGCTTTTTCTTCTGATCAATATGCTTTCGAGTCGCAATTGAAATTTCACAAACTCGATCCAGAGGTTGCCCTGATTGAAGTGAAACCAAGAACAGGGGAGTTCACTTTACGTACAGAAGATATTGTTAAAACTATTGGAGAGAATGCTGGGCATTTAGCTCTCGTTATTTTTGGAGCAGTCCAGTATTATACGGGACAATTTTTTGACATGAAAAAAATAACCGAGGCTGGGCACAAAGCGGGGGCCTATGTTGGGTTTGATTTGGCTCATATTGCCGGTAATGTGCCCCTGGCACTTCACAAGGATGAGGTTGACTTTGCCGTATGGTGCAGTTACAAGTATCTAAACTCTGGGCCAGGTGGAGTAGGGGGTGCATTCGTGCATGAGAAACATGCTACTAATTTTGATCTTCCAAGGCTAGCAGGCTGGTGGGGACATGACGACAAAGAGCGGTTTCAGATGAAAAAAGGTTTTAAGCCAATGCCTGGTGCAGATGGATGGCAGCTTTCAAACTTTCCTGTTTTATCGGGTGCTGCCCAGTTGGCATCCTTAGAGATTTTTCAGCAAGCAGGGATAAAAAAATTAAGACAGAAAAGTATTTTGCTCACCAGCTATCTTGAATATTTATTAAAAGAGATTGATCCTGAAGGAATATATTTTTTGATAATAACACCAAAGGCTTCTAAAGAACGGGGTTGCCAGCTTTCCATTTTAATGAAACAAAGAGGAAGACAAATATTTGATAAAATAATGAAGGCTGGTGTGCTGGCGGATTGGCGGGAACCGGATGTGATACGAGTGGCCCCTGTTCCATTGTATAACACGTTCGTGGAAGTGTTCAGGTTCAGTGAGATTTTCAAGAATTCTATTGTTTAATTTCTGAGATTCCCAGTTGCTTGCAAATTTTATTGCACAAAAGGTCAGATAACTCGCGGTGTCGGCCAACAGCAGATTGTCTTTTGTTTTGTGGGTTTTGATAGATTGCGTGGTTACTACCTTCGCGAAGTAACAAGCAACCCTGAGTTTCTAAGTGTTTAATTAGTTTATTTCTCTTCACAAATAGATAAGCTCCTCGCGGGTTACGATCTTGCCGCTATACTCTTTCTCAGTATTTTGCTTATTTGTATCTAACAAAAGTCTTATTGCATCTAAAAGATTATGCTTTAACTCCTCAATCGTTTTCCCTTGTGAGAGCGCGGCAGGGATTTCTTCTACTTGTCCTACAAACCATCCGTCATCAGATTTTTCAATTATAGCTGTGAATTTCATACGAGATTTGTTTCCTCAAAGTTAGAGTTTTTTTAGTAAACTTGAGTTATGATAAATCCTTATCAGCGCATTGCCATGGTAGGTGCCGGATTAGTTGGTTCGTTGCTTTCTATTTATTTAGCTAAGCGAGGTTATAAGATTTCGGTTTTTGAAAGAAGGTCCGATATGCGTAAGCAAGCAATTGGAGGTGGACGATCCATCAATCTTGCGTTGAGCAACCGCGGTATTCGGGCATTGGAGGAAATTGGTTTAGCCGATGTAATCAAGCAAACTGCCGTGCCCATGCACGGTCGAGCCATGCACGATCTCCAGGGAAAGCTCACGTTTCAGCCTTACGGAAAGCAAGGGCAGTTTATCAACTCGGTGTCAAGAAGTGGACTAAATAAGGCATTGATGATTGAAGCAGAGAAATTGGGTGTTGAGTTTTTCTTTGAACAGCGGGTGGAGACTGTAAATCTTATCAGTACTATTCTTACTACAGTTGATAGTCAACTTTCGGTAGTCGACAGGTGCTTTGATATCATCATTGGTTCTGATGGTGCCTTCTCAGCAGTTAGAAGTGCCCTCCAATTCACGGACAGGTTTGCTTATGCTCAGGATTATATTGATCATGGGTATAAGGAACTTCATATTCCCGCAGGGAAGGAAGGCACTTTTCAATTAGAGAAGAATGCCTTACACATTTGGCCACGTGAAAGCTTTATGATGATAGCGCTTCCAAATCCTGATGGAAGTTTTACCTGTACTTTGTTTTTTCCGTTTGAGGGCAACCCATCTTTTGGTAAACTTAAAACGGATCATGAAATCACAGATTTCTTTCATAAGGTATTTCCCGATGTAAAAGCCCTGATGCCTGAATTGCTTTCCGACTTTCGGCAGAACCCTACCTCTTCGTTGGTCACCGTAAAATGTTTTCCATGGGTCCGAAATAAAACGTTGTTGATCGGTGATGCCGCGCATGCTATTGTACCCTTTTTTGGTCAAGGCATGAATGCAGGGTTTGAAGATTGTAGAATTTTAAACCAGCTTTTGGATAAACATGGTGATGATTGGGGTACTATGTTGCCTGAATTTCAAAACTTACGCAAGCCTGATGCTGATGCTATTGCGCAGCTTGCATTGGATAATTTTATTGAGATGCGTGATTTGGTAGCGGATGCCGATTTCCTCCTTCGCAAAAAAATTGAAGCTAAGCTTTATGAATTATTCCCTGACAAATGGATTCCGCTTTATTCCATGGTAACCTTTCATGATCATATTCGATATTCAGAAGCTTACTCTACCGGGCAAAAACATAAGAAAATAATGGATGAAGTAATGAAAATGCCAGAGATAGAGTCGGTCTGGCAAACCCTGGATTTTAAAAAAATTACTGAAAAATTATCTGCCTAAAGCTGGAGGTTACAGCTGGTGCAAATTAATGTAGGGACTAAAAATCTATCGCCTCCTCAGGAATATGAATTTTATATTCTTCAAAACGATATAATACTTCTTTTACATATTTTACCGGCCCTTCGCAGCGACAGAACCCTGCCACCGCTACCGCATCGCGATAGTATTTGGGATTTGATTTTTGAAGAAGAAAATACTCAACATGATCCTCCCAAAGGGTTGGATTCTTTCCGTATTTTTTGGTGAGGTTGCGGGCATCCAGCACATGGGAAAGACCTACATTGTAGGAAGCCAACACAAACTTCATCCTTTCATTCTGGGCAACGATCGACTTAGCCCATTGATTGTCCAGGTATTTTAGAAACTGTACTCCTGCTTTTATATTTTGTTTGGGATCATAAACGTTACTGACGTCATATTGCTCTGCAGTTCCCGGCATTAGTTGCATTAAACCGCTGGCGCCAGCCCAAGACTTTACATTCGGATCGAAATTCGATTCTTGATACACCACAGAGGCAACTAACCGCCAATCCCACCCTAGTAATTTTGCACCTTCTTTAATATAGTCATCATATGGCGAAAGTTTATTTCCGCCAAGCGATGAGAAGTCGCTATTGACTCGCTTAAGGGAAGTGCGTGGACTATTGAAATACTTGTCAAAGATCACTCTAAAGGTGCCCTCTTTTTTTATTTTGCTAAGCCATTTATTTAGCGACTCCAGCATAATGGGAGAATTTTTTCTAACCGCCCACGCTATTTGCTGAGGTAAACTTAGTACAGTTTTAATGTCAATCTCCGGATAATACGTGGCGTTGACCATTGCGATGGTTTGATCATTAACTGTTAATGGTATTTCACCGTTGGCGACTTTGGCGATCAAAGATTCCGTCTCGCTGTCTGCAGAATCTTCATGAATTACTATTTCACCACCTATTTCATTTGATAGGTTTTCCAGTCGATCTTTAAAAGAAGAACCCTTCTTCACATAAATCTCCTTTCCAATCAAATCGGCCGGATTGCGGATCAACTCCTTTTCCGCCAAGTAAGGATTGGCTTTCCAATTATCAGGCTTCTTTTGAATCAAGACCTGGCAGGTATTAAAATGAGTTTGTGAAAAAGCCACGAAGTTTGTTCGCTCTTTTGTGATGGTGAGCGGGAAGGCAATCACATCGCCCTTGCCTTTATTCAGAAGATCAATGGCTTCCTCAATGCCTGCAATTACCCTGATCCTCAACTCAACTTTCAAGTAGTCAGCAAGGCGTTCCAGTAATTCATACTCATACCCCATGGGTGTTCCACGGTAGATAAAGTAGCTCGTAGAATTGTTGTCCACCAGGGCATTGATGTAGCCACGTTTTACAATTTGATCGAGATCAAGTTTTACAAGAGGCTCTGTTGCGAAGCTTTCTTTTTTAATCGGATTGCAAAAGGGTAGGGAAAGCAGGCAAAACAGAATAAAACTTGCAGCTTTTAGTCTAGCCATATGTTGAAAGTAATCAAACTCTTTGTAAATGAAAAGAGACCGAATTCAACTGCCTTCAGAAATAATGTTAATAGTAAATTGGCTGCTGAAAATATAACAGCTACTGATTTGCGCTATGAAGACTATTCATAGCCAGAGGGAAAACAGATTAATATTCTTGTACCGCCTATACTTAAGTACTTGCTGCTTACCTGAAAAAGCGATTACTTTCCGGAACTTTTAATTCTGTACATAATTATGAATAGGATATCCTGTGTTATTCTCGTTTTTGTTTCGTCTCTTTCATACGTTTTTGGCCAGGTTGATTTAACTTATTATCTGCCAGATGGGGTGGTCTATGACTCTACAATTCCAACTCCCAAATCAATTGTAGGTCATGAAGTTGGGGAGTGGCATATTAGTCATGACCGACTTATCAGTTATATGCAGGCTCTCGATAAAGCCTCTGATCGCATAACATTAGAACAGACTGGTCTTACCTATGAAGCTCGGCCATTGTTGCTTTTGACGATTACCTCGCCTAAAAATCACCAAAACATTGAAGCACTTCGCACCCAACACCTCCAATTGAGTGATCCTCAAAAATCAGGCTCTTTGGATGTAAAAAATATGCCGGTTGTTTTCTATTTGGGTTGTAGTATTCACGGTAACGAGCCAAGCGGATCAAATGCAGGATTGGTTATGGCATATCATTTGGCGGCCGCACAGGGACCGGAAATCGAGAAGTATTTAGAGAGTACCATTATTTTGTTTGATCCAAGTTTTAACCCTGATGGATTGCATCGATTTGCAAGCTGGGCTAACTCACGCAAGAGCAAACTTATTTCTGCTGACCCTAATGACATCGAACACAATGAACCATGGCCTGGCGGAAGAACGAACCACTATTGGTTTGATCTAAACCGCGATTGGTTGGTTGCACAGTTGCCGGAATCACAGGCGCGTATTAAAAAATTCCAACAATGGAAACCCAACTATCTATCGGACCACCATGAACAAGGCACGAATGCTACATTTTTCTTCATGCCAGGTGAGCCTACGCGAGTACATCCATTAACCCTTGACAAAAATCAGGAGCTCACGCGCAGGATGGGAGAATATCACGCAAAGGCCCTTGATCAAATTGGCTCACTTTACTTTACGCAAGAAGGCTACGATGATTTTTATTATGGCAAAGGTTCTACTTACCCTGATATTCAGGGAGCCGTGGGAGTTTTATTTGAACAAGCTAGTTCTCGCGGTCACGCTCAAGAAAGTGTGAATGGCATACTTCGTTTTCCATTCACAATTCGTAATCAATTCACCACGATGCTTAGTTCGCTAAAAGCGGTGAATGAATTGCGGGAGGACTTTCTTAACTATCAGCGCGATTTTTATAAAACCAATGTATCAGATGCAGCGAAAGATCCGATTAAGGCGTATGTTTTTGGTTCCTCAAAAGACAAAGTGAAGGCTTTTCATTTAGCGGAACTGATTCAGCGACAAAGCATCGAAATTTATAAACCAACATCTAACCAAACAATTAATGGAAGGACATACGAAATAGAATCAAGCTATATCGTACCCCTCAACCAGCCCCAATACCGTACCATCAAAGCAATGTTCGAAAAGCGATCGCAATTTAAAGACAGTCTTTTCTATGACATCTCCAGTTGGACGTTGCCACTTGCATTTGGTCTCGAATATGAAGAAATGAAAGCTACCCCTTCGCTTGGTGAGAAAATCTCAAACCTTAAAATGCCTCTTGGAAAATTAGTTGGGGAGAAGGCAACGTATGCTTATGTGTTTGAATCATACGGATACTATGCGCCTCGGGCTATCTATCGATTGTTGAGTCATGGCATTCGAACTAAAGTTTCAACCGAACCATTTTTCCATCCTGGCGGAAAGAGATTTGAAAGTGGCGCTATACTTGTTTCACTTGATAATCAGGATAAAAACCCGGATCAGATAGAAGTGTATATCCGCGAAATTGCCGAGCGTGATGGTATCGATGTGTATGCTTTCAATACTGGCCTGGATTTCAGGGGTGTGAGTTTAGGAAGCAGTTCATTTCAAGTGTTGAAAAAGCCTGAAATTGCTATGCTAGTTGAGGGTGGAGTATCGGCAAACGATGCAGGAGAAATGTGGCACCTCTTTGATCAACGTTTCAATATTCCAGTGACGTTAATGTCATTGAATGTGTTTAACACTACACCCATAAACAGATACAACACATTAATATTGCCTCCCGGAACTTACAACATCATCAGCGAAAGCGCTAAGGAGAAACTAAAAGTTTGGACACAAAATGGTGGCCTGATCATCGGTTTTGAAAATGCCTTGAGTTGGCTACAGACTGCAGGGTTAGGCAAATTTGATGTGAAAAAAGATGAAGAACTATTGGTAGAGCAGGCAGGAAAAAAAGAAGTCAAAACACCCAAGCCCTATGCTGAGATAAATGAGAACCGCGGTGCTGAGCAAACCAGCGGTGCCCTTTTCCAGACCACCGTTGACTTAACCAACCCTTTATTGTATGGCTACTATGATTCAAGAGTAGCACTCTTCAAGTCAAATAATATTTTTATGGAGAAAGCAAAAGGTGCCTATGCCAATCCTATGGTGTATGGAAGCGCTCCATTGTTAAGCGGCTATATCAGAAGATCAAATTATGAGAAATTAAAGAACTCGTCAGCCCTGGGGATGTCTGTAGTAGGAAAGGGAAGGGTAATTGGATTTACAGATGGCGTTACATTCAGGGCATTTTGGTACGGAACCAATAAACTGCTGATGAATGCTATTTTTTATGGTCCATTTATAAGTAGCGAGTCAGGAAGATAAATTCAATTTCCAGGCTTTAGCCAGTAACTGTATTCGCTAGTATAGCCTTTATCTCACCCGTTCGATGTTATGCTCTCATTCCTGTTTAAAATTTTGCTACTTTTGTAAAACTATCTTTGCCAGCGTGATCCGCAAATTTTTTCCTCTGGATAAGAATTACCTACTCGAAGAAGTACAGTTCACTCTTCAGGATGAATTGCTGACTCAATTAATTGACACGGTTAAGATTCAATATGAGCTTCGACACAACCCGTTGGGGATTTGTGATTCGTTCAGTGAGCGCATTAAGAAGTACCAACCTAAAAATGTAAAACCACTTCATATTTTTTATCAAAACCTTGCCGCTGTTTACCGCTATAAATTTGGGAATAGTCAATTGGAGTTTGTGTGGGACGGTCGCGATCACATTGAAAAATATAAAGTAGATTGGACCGAGGCATTTATACAATGGACATTAGAATTCTGTCAACAGGAATTATTTCTCAATGCCATACTAGACCTGTCAGTTTTTCTACCAGATAACCGCCAGGCTTACCTCGCTGAAAATCGGATGAACCATTTTATCCTATGCCAATTTGAATTGAAAATCCACAAAAGCAGGGGTATTTTGGAAATGAAAGTTGCCTGAGTCAGCCTTAGGGCATTAAAATCTCAATGTTGTATTGCATAAGATCAACGGCCTGGTTCCTTACTCGTTTGCATTCTCAAGCGAAATCACTAATTTGATCGGGCTTAATCTAAACTCCTCTCTATGAACGCCAGGCAGATATTTATTACGAGTTCAATTGCGGTTACCGCATTTCTGATATTTTGGGGATACTTCTGGATAGATGTCCTTTTACTTTTTGCTATTGTAGGTCCGCTGATTGCAATGGGCATTCATGATATGGTACAAACGCGTCAATCCCTGAAGCGGAATTTTCCATTAGCGGGCCGCCTTCGATATGTGTTTGAAGATTTACGACCAAAAATTCAACAATACTTTGTTGAATCGGATACAGATGGTGCGCCCATTAATCGAAATGAGCGTTCAGTTATTTATCAGCGATCTAAAAAACAAGTAGACACGATACCTTTTGGGACTCAATTAAATGTTTATGCGGAAGGATATGAATGGATGACCCACTCTATTGCACCGATGGATTTTCATAAGCTAGATCATAACCCGCGTGTTCTTTTTGGCGGCAAAGAATGTAAGCAACCTTACGCCATGAGTGTCTTAAATGTATCAGCCATGAGTTTTGGTTCGCTTAGCAAGAACGCCATAGAGTCATTGAATGCAGGTGCAAAAATAGGAGGGTTTGCTCACAATACAGGTGAAGGAGGGTTGAGCCCTTATCATCTTAAGCACGGTGGCGATGTAATTTGGCAAATTGGGACTGGTTATTTTGGCGCTCGCACTCCAGATGGTGGATTTTCTGATGATGCCTTTCAAAAAAATGCTGCCCAAGCAAGCGTGAAAATGATTGAGATTAAGCTTTCTCAAGGCGCAAAACCGGGACACGGTGGTATTTTGCCAGCTGCTAAAAACACTCCGGAAATTGCTGCTATTCGATTGGTAGAACCTGGTACCACCGTATTCTCACCACCCTTTCATAGCGCCTTTAGTACACCAATTGAACTTTTACAATTTGTTAAACGCTTGCGTACCTTATCGGATGGCAAGCCGATTGGGTTTAAACTTTGCATTGGCCGCAAGAGTGAGTTCTTGTCAATTTGCAAAGCGATGGTTAAGCTAAATATATTCCCTGATTTTATTACAGTGGATGGTGGTGAAGGCGGAACGGGGGCAGCACCTCCTGAATTTTCTAATTCAGTTGGTATGCCACTACTGGATGCGCTTGCTTTTGTGGACGATGCATTGCGTGGGTTTGGTATTCGTAATGAGATGAAATTGATTGCTTCAGGAAAAATTTTGACAGGATTTAATATCGTCAGGGCAATGGCCCTTGGGGCGGATACTTGTAATAGCGCCCGTGCCATGATGATGGCACTTGGCTGCATCCAGGCACTTGAGTGTAACAAGAATACCTGTCCCACAGGAGTGGCCACGCAAAATCCTCAGTTGATGAGCGGACTTGTAGTCGAAGATAAAAAACAGCGCGTGGCCAATTATCACAAAAACACGGTGGAGAGTTTTGTTGAACTATTGGCGGCATCAGGAATTAGCCACCCGGATAAGATTAATCGTACACATGTTTACCGTAGGGTGTTTATGAATTTGGTAAAAACCTATGAAGAAATCTATCCCAGCATACCCGAAGGCTGCCTACTGGAGGGTGGGGATGTGCCGTTTGACTTAGAAACTTATTTTAACAGATCGTCTGCTGAGAGTTTTGAAGTGTCTATGTGAGGCAAGTCGATTATAAAGGCACATTCACGTGTCGCTCGGCATGATACGAAGAGCGTACCAGTGGGCCAGACTCAACATATTTTAATCCGCGCTTAAGACCTTCCTCTTTGTACATCGCAAATGTATCTGGATGGACAAACTCTGCAACTTCCAAATGCATCTTGGTGGGTTGTAAGTATTGGCCAAGCGTTAAAATCATCAAGCCATTTTCAGTTAGGTCGTCCATTGCTTTGAATACTTCTTCCTTCGTTTCGCCTACACCGAGCATAATGCCGGATTTTGTACGTTTGCCTGCTTCGCGTATACGTTTGATCTGCTCAAGACTTCTTTCGTATTTTGCTTGTGGTCTCACAATTCGGTAGAGCCGTCCTACCGTTTCCATGTTGTGCGATACCACCTCCTGACCTGCCTCTATCATACGATAGAGGGCATCCCAATTTCCTTTCGTATCTGGTATTAATGTTTCTATCGTGGTACCTGGGCTTAGGCATTTAGTTTGTGCCACCGTTTGATACCAGACTTCCGCACCGCGGTCTTTCAGTTCATCTCTATTCACTGAAGTTATCACAGCATGCTTTACACCCATCAGTTTGATTGCCTGGGCTACGCGCATTGGTTCCTCCAGATCATATTCGGTCGGCCGGCCCGTTGCCACAGCACAAAAGGTGCAACTTCGTGTACAGATATTACCCAAGATCATGAAGGTGGCAGTTCCTGCTCCCCAACATTCCCCCATGTTTGGGCAATTTCCACTTTCGCAGATCGTATGAAGCTTATGATCATCCACAAGCCTTCTTACTTTCGCATACTCAGGTCCTATAGGCAACTTCACCCGAAGCCAATCGGGTTTTCTTCTCTGTGTCTCTTCTTTGGATATTACGGGTAGTTCTATCATTAGCAATAGGCAGTTGACAATAGGCAATAGGCAAAGTCGTTTGTTAAATCTTTTGTTTGCTTACTTAGTGCCATACGTTTAACTAATATTCGTAATTGGCGAAACAAATTGCCTATTGCAATTTGCCTACTGCCTTCTTACAGATTTACTTACCAATAAGTCCCTTATACTGATCAGCTGACAGCAAGCCGGCTGTAGAGCCTTTCACTTCAACTTTAACCATCCAGCCATCACCATAAGGGTCGGCATTTACTTTTTCAGGGCTAGCATCTAAAATCGAGTTCACTTCCAGGACCTTTCCGGTTACAGGCATAAATAAATCAGAAACAGTTTTCACGGCCTCAACAGTTCCAAAAACCTGATGTTCATTTATTTCTTTGCCAACGGTGCTTATATCAATATAAACAATGTCGCCAAGTTCACCTTGCGCGAAATCAGTAATACCTATGGTAGCAGTTGTGCCATCAATTTTGATCCACTCGTGATCTTTGGTGTATAGAAGTTCTTTGGGGATGTTCATAAATAGTTGATTAAATGATTAGGGTTCAAAAATACGGGGAAAATCCGGATTCTTGATGCAGGATACTTGATGCTGGAAAATTGCTTTGAAGGTGTATTCATTAGCTAGTAGCCAGAAGCTAAAAGCTAGTGGCTTGGAATTTATTGTGCCAGATTAAACTGGATTTTTGTGCCAAACCGCGTAGTTGACCTTTTGTATGAGTTGGTTACAAGAGGTTCATTAACATTGCGTTCAAAATATAGTTGGACATTAAGCTTTTGATTAACAACATAGCTGATGTTGGGACGAAGTTGAAAATTGATGTTGCCATTGGTGACCGTGTTAACTTCTTCGATCTTGCGTTGAATAGTTCGATTATTGGTCACACTCATATTCATTCTAAAGGTCACATCATTTTTTAAAGTGATAACGCGGCCTTGATCTTTAATGGGAAGCTTTAAATTGTTCTTGGTATAACCCACTTCAAATGACCAGTCTTTACCGATCAATTCAGTGACTTGCGCATTTGAAATATTCAGCGACAGGTCTCTTTTTGTTTTGTAATCAAAGCGCATCGTTAGTTTGTTTTTTGTTCGGATATTCACACCAATAAGTGGAGCAAATTGTTCTGAAATCATCACCTGACTGACTATATAAACTGGTATTAATTGGCCTTGCTTATTAGACTTAGAAGCAAACACGCCATTGTTGTAATCCTCCAGGGGAACATTGATGCCCACATCGGTGTACTCAAGAGAGTTACTAAAATTGGTAACGCCATACGATGAGCTATAAGCATGATTTAGAGTGATGGATTGAAAAATATCTTTGAAGGCCTCAATTTTATTTAATCCAGAGTAGTCTACCCGCCAGTTAGGAATTGGAATGTTGGGGAAGGGAGACAGGTTTACCTTGTCCGCACTAGTGCCGGAGTAGGCTGCAATGAATGCGGGTATCAAAACATCTTGCGATTGCGATTCATACCCTGAACCGGCAGCTTCCGTAAATCGATTTTGGATGGCAGAAATATTTTTTTCGAATTCATGAAAAACGGTAGAGTTTGTACTCGTGTTATTTTTAAATGCTGTGTTGATCGTTAAAATAGATACTTTGTAACTACCAGTCTGGCTTGGGCTTAATGATTGGTATGCATTACTATCAAGATCATATCGATAGATTTCCGAGAATGAGCTGGTGGATGTTTTCTTTACATCCAGTTGTATTTTGAAATCAGTTGTGGGCTCAACACTGGCCTTCACGCTTATATCTTTTGTTTCGAGTTGACTGAAAGGAGTTGTTAGTTTTGGGCTCTTACTTAACCAGTCATTGTCAGAGGCTTTGAATCGGATGTTAGGATCTTGTCCGCCTAAAATAAAATTCCACCCGGGTGCGGTTCCGGACTTATCGTTTCCAAACAGGTAAGGCGTTGGAGTAAAGCCCGGCAAAATAGTACCTCGACTCAGGTTATAGTTCCCGCTGATATTTCGAAGAGACATGATCAAACGCATAATTCCCTTAAGCGCAAAAAGATCTCGTGGAGTTTTTACTGTATCAGGCTTTACCTGAGCTTGCTTTGCTTTTTCTACCGGGGTCAACTTTCGTTTGGGTGTGTTTATATCTTTCAAAAATTTAACCTTGTTATAGAGCTTTACAAAATCAACACGACCAGTAAGGGCTTGCTCCTGGGTGTTTTGAATAATATTACCCAGCTTAAGGCTGTCAATTTGATTAAGTGGCCCTGCTCTCCATGAGTATCCAACATTGTAGCGATAATCGGCACCCAGCCAGTTTGTGATTGGAAGTTTATCAAGCGGCACTGTATAATTTGCGGAAATAGTCTGTTCAAAATTTTTGGGCCTACCGAAGTCTTTTAAATTATCTTTCACTATCTTAATTGAATCCTCATTGTCCAAATCACCATCGGGCTCATCAATGATCGCATTCATTCGTGCGTTGTAATCGAGTGTCAATGATTTGGCCAGGCTCCACTTGGCGTTATAGTAGCGGTTGAAGACAAAGAACTTTTGATAGTTGGGTTGAGCACCCGCCAGGTCTTTCACATTGTTTCGATAGACAAGCTTGCTAAATGCCCGATCTAATTCACCACGTATGGAAATATTGGTGGGCATAGGATTAAAATTAAAGTCCTTGATAAGCTGCAAAAATGGTGACGATAAGAGTTTGGATTCCTTGAAGGGTTCAAACCCCTTAAACTTAGGGCTATACTGCCAGGCGACAGCGCCTTTGATACTTCGCCTTGTATTCTCTATCAGGTTAAAGTTAGTTTGCGTGGCTTCGCTATAGGCATAGGTGAAGGCAAAGTTTTCGATATCGTAAATATGATTGACAGCATCCTTTTTTACTTTCACTTTGCGCACGTTCGTAAAATTCAAACTGCGTCTCTCTGCTTTATCCTGAATCAATTTCTGATAGTCCTCCCTTTCCTGATCGGTACTAAAAGATTTGAAAGCGGCCTCGAGCCGCAGGTCCGGATTGGCTGGATCATAGTTGGGATTGATCGTGGTTGTCTCATAACTGGCAAACATCGGAATCTTTAACCCTAAACTCTTTGGTAAAAGTTTGTCAAGGTTGAGGTTTGACGAAATATCATAGATAGTAGTTTCTCCGCGTGCTCTTTCTGAGATTTTAGATTGAACTCCTCCATATCCAAACGTGATATGCTTGAAGGACCCTGTCACAGTACCAAAGTCAGCTAGTTTGGCATTGAGTACGGCATTGACTGCCCACCCAGCCGTGCGGTCAAATTCTGTAAGTCGAAGTTCGTTGGCCCATAAACAAACATTTATTGATTTAGCATCATCACTTCTCGGATTGCGCACGCCAATCATCATTAGTTTAACCTGGCTTAGATCTGGCCTGCCAAAAATTCGTATCCCCTGATTCCCAATAATCCTGGGTCCTTCTTTCGGATAAAGCTCGCCTAATGAATAATTCTCCCTGTCACGCTGAGCTTTAAGGGCATAGAGTTCATTTAAATCCATGTCAATGCTATTCGCTTCAGGCCATATCAAAGCAGGATCGCGTCTCGTTCCATATCGTGTGATCTTGAGCGGAATTTCAATTTCGTAATAGTTCTGATCAAAGTCTGTTCCTAAGCGCATGAAGCCGACCAATTGATTGTCCAGAAGTTCTTCGTTGTCTTTCTGAGTTCCGCCATGCGCATGCAAAAACATTTTGATTCGTCCGTAATTGAAAAAATCCATGGTAACATTTTTGAAAATAGATCGGCCATCTCCATCCGGCAAGTCGGTCACACACAGTTGAACTGCTTGTTCGTTGAGCCTTCGTTGCTGAACAGATGTATTGTCGCGATCGCGTTTCAGAGGTTCAACATAGGCAGGTTTTTCCGGACTACCTTGTCCATTCTCTTCAACGTTTACCGTAGACACTGAAAAATTATCAAGGTTGGGTTCCAGGACTTCACCAAATTTTGACTCTTCCAGATTGCCCGTGTATCTTCTCCAACGGTTGCCAACAAACCTGAAATTGGCGAGCCTCATTACAACAGGTTGAGAAAAGCCCGTAAGGTACATGCGGGCATAGCGGATGGATTTGAATCCGGTAATATCACCCACTTTCTCATCAAATTGACGCACGGGTATTCTGAATAAGTACCAACTTACGTTATCACCATTAATAACATTTGTAATTTTGTCGACTACATATTTTTTTCCTACTTCCAGGTTATTTGGCTTCAGGTCAAAGTTGTAGGCATAATATTCTTCCAGATCGCTTAGGGTATTATCCGCATTTAAGTCCTCATTTTCTGGTATAGTAGATCCTTGTGCTGGTTCGTTTGAAGTTATGATAGGAGAGTTTTTCTCCTGGCCATTGTAGCTTTTGTAGCGCTCCAGAATTTTAGCATCGGTATCATCATAAGCTGTATTAAACGGACTTAAAAAATCATCAGCCGAAGGGTCTAATTTAACTATGGGAGCAGCGGCAGGCGTTACCTCTTCTAGAAAATCATTGAAATAATCATTTTCTTTTGCTGTGCCTAAGCCATCAAGTCCCACATCCTGGTTAGCACGTGAGTCGGGGCTATTATCAAATGCGTTGTTCAAATATTGTTGCGTTGTTACATACCCCCAGGGATTAGCAGTTGCACCATTTCCTGCAAGGTTTCCATCAGTAGGAAGTCCATTTTCAAAAGCATGTTTTCCGTCACGCATTAAATCTTCAGACAAGCTTCCTAAATGGAATACAACCTTGCCACCTGTAGTATTTGGCCGAGCCTCTCCACTGCCATCATCAATTATTCCGTTTGCCGAATTGATGAAAGGATCCATCAGCCAAAATTCGACATATTCAATATTGGATTTGTCCCAATCCACTTCATTGCGGATGGCCGTTGTGATTCCACCCCAATTCGTAGTTGGGTTTTTCAAGGTGCCATCTGCATTGAGATCCGGATTGTAGTTGTAAGGTCCTCGTTCCTGTGGATAGTAGGCAATATCAAAAATCTGTTCATAAAAATTTCCTATGTATAAATCCCGGTAAGGAAAAATCTCTTGAGGTGGTATCGCCCGAACATAATGATTTTCAAGATCTTTATCGGTGATGTTGGGAGGTTTATAACTATTGCCTGTGCCCGAGCGGTAAAACTGATTGTCAACCTGGTACCAGGCCATTTTAGCTCGCTTATAACCCGCGGCCACATCATCAATAGCACCATTGGCAAGATCAAACCGATTGTCATCTGTCTTAGGTACAGTAGAAAGTTTCCAACCTACGGGACTCAATAAGCTATAAGGCGTGGCCGAATTTTCAAAATCATCAATGAAAGATGTGCCTTCACCCGATACAATGTTTGACGTACCGGGAAGTAGTTGTGCCCATTCGGCATTTAGGTTAACGGTCGAGACTTCTTTGGTTTGCAAAAAAGGAAGAGCATCAACTATTTTTGTCAGGATGCGGGAATCTTTTTTCAGATTTACATCCAGGCCGTACTGCAAGTTGCGCGCTGGCTCGTTGCCAATTAAGTTACGACTGATCAGTGGTCGTTCATTATAGTAAAGAAGTGTTGAGCCTAAATTAATATCATCGTTTAGTTTATAATCCAGTCGTGTTCCAATTAACGACCTGGTTTGAAAAGCAAACGGATCTTGCTGTTCATATGTAATGCTTATATTTTTGCCTGAACTAAGGATTCCTTCGTTCAGAATAGTGACCTTTCCAAAAGTGTAATCTACTGTATAGTCTGTGCCTTCACGCAAGGGACTACCACCGGCAAAGACTTTCACCGAACCTTGAGCAATGTTAAATCCCTGTATGATGATGTCTTTTCCCGATCCTGCCTTAAACGAACCCACGAAATAAAATTTATTTTTAGTAGCCACCAGCTCTGCTTCAGCCTTGGTGGTGTGGTAAAGCGTGTCGTACACATATTTTTGAGTTAGGTAGTCACGTGTGGTGGGGTTCGTTTCTTTATTAAAGAGGTTTCGCAGCGCAGTATTAAAAGGCTCGAGGTATGGCAAAATAATGAGCCCTGTTTCGGTTTGCACGGTGATTCTATCAACAAAGTCAAAGTTACCATCAGGTTGCGGGTCATTGTAAGGATTGAGTTTATCCAAACCCATTACCTCAATCAACTGTTTGGTGCGCGCTACATCGCCCTCTTGTAATTGCGGATTGTCAATACCCGTACGATCATCGCGGTAGATCACGCGAAGTTGGAAATTTTCTCGTGTAAGTTGTGTTACATTTAAACTGTAGATATTTTTCATCATCAGGTTCCAGGTGGGCAATATCTTTCCAGTGGGATCCTTAATGCTGATTTTTCTCGGCCTGAGCAATTTTAAGAAAACCACCTCTTGGTCCTCCTTATTAGAGTAGTCTTCTGTCAACTCACCCACTTTATATATTCGACCATTATATGTGTATTCAAATGCCACAGCCAGGGCTTCATCATTTTGAAGTTTCCGTTGAAGTGTGATGTAGCCAAGTTCCTTGTGAAAAGTAAATTCAGTAGAAGAAAGTTTTCTTGCGCTGGTGATTTTTTCAAAGTCAGTGCCATTGACAAACGGTTTCCCTGGAAAGAGATTTTCAAGCTCCTGATTGATTCCTTCCGATTCTCCAGGAATGTTACTTACTAATTCAAAAAGATTGTTGGCGTCATTGCTGGTGGGTGATCCGTCTGGTACATTAATTTCGTAGTAGGATTTCCGATAGGCTTTATCGGATTCGCCAAGATCCATAAGGCCAACTACATCACGCTGCGTTTGTGTATCATTCTGACGATTCAACAAATAAATTTCAATGCGTGTGATATTAATGCCTGATGTAATCTGAGGAAGCGTGCCGAGCCAGTCTTCAAAATTATCACGAAAGAACTGTCCCAAAAAAAAATGCCGGTTCTCATCATAATTGGAGCCTACAATTTCAAAAGGCCGTCCCTGCGCAGTACCACTTGTGTTACCCTGGATTTCAATACTTGATTGTTTGCCTCGTTGAGTAGTAGCAATGGTGGTCACAAACATTTTGCCAAACTGCATTTGAGCTTTAACACCAAATAAATTTTGCGATCCGGTAATCAAACTATTGTTAAGCGGAAGGCTCACGTTACCCAACTCCAGTTTTTTCAATACGTCTTCTTTGAAGCCAGTATACTCCACTTTCATACTATTCTGAAAGTCGAAGGAGTTGTTGTTATCAAAATTGGTAGCCACTTTTAGTTTCTCACCTATTTTTCCGACAACGCTCAGATTGATCTGTTGGTCAAATTCAAAGCCACCATTTTTTTGCTGACGTATGGGGATAGCTGGATTTTCGATTTTTTGCCAGGAGCCACCAAAATCCAATGTCACAAAACCACGAGGAATAAGTTCCACATAACTTCCCCCAAAAATGCGGTCAAGAGCTGGGCTTACGTAGATTTTGGGTAACAAATTTCGGCCGCTTATTGCACTTTCACCGTCTAATGCTTTGCTGCGCCCTTGCCAATAATCTTTAAGAATTCTACGCTCCTGCTGACGGCTAAACTCTTCAAAACTCATTGACGATGTGGGCCTGAAATTCACGTTGCCAATTTTTTCATAAATAGTATAGTTCATGCCCGAATCGATCTGCACATCAAGGCTTAAACTCTTAGGGTCTTTTAAAAAGAGCGGGGAGTAGGTGGTGGTATTTGAGAAGGGATCACCATACCGATCGATTGGCTGAAAGGAAGGCAAATAGGGATTTATGATTTTACTTCGAATGGTATCAATGCGCGTGGTGTCTTGCCGTTGGGCAAGCACAGTAGCACAGCCAAGGCATGTTACTATAAACATGCTCAGTCCAGTGACGAACCGTTGCTTCCATTGTATCGGGATCAATCGTATCTCAGGCGTTTTTAAGTGACTGTTTTACCAGCTCTTCTAAACTAATGGTATTTCCTGTTTTTTTTAGGACCATGTCAATGCTTTTCTCGGCTACCGTTTTGCTGATGCCAAGAGTCATTAACGCTCCTAACGCTTCCTGGCGCATAGTATTGTGGCCAAAACCAGGAATTCCAGGGATTTCTTCTGCTCCTTTTTTTAATTTATCCTTTAGTTCAAGAATTAACCTCAGGGCTGTTTTTCCACCTATGCCCTTTACTCCTTGCAAGGTGGCTGCATCTTCATGTATTATGGCATTTTTCAACTCTACGGTAGTCAAATAAGAGAGTACAACCATTGCTGTATTGGGTCCAACACCATTTACCGAAATCAGGTTTTGGAACATATTTTTCTCCGCATCAGAAGAAAATCCATACAAAATCTGGGCGTCTTCGCGCACATGCATGTAGGTGGATAGTTTAATAGCCTCCTTGTCTTTTATTTCCGAAAAAGTATTCAACGAAATGCTTACATGATACCCGACACCATTCACATCAATGATGACAAAAGTAGGTTCTTTGTGGGCCAGCTTTCCATTCAGGTAGGCAATCATAGTCAGGACTTGGGACTTAAGGCTTGGGTCATAGGACTTAGGACGTGGAATTTTCTTTCACATCTCCGAGGGAGTTGATTTAACTGTTTATCATTTTGCCAATGATTTCAATTTCTGAAATGAATTTATTGAATTGAGCTTCTGAAATTAGTTCTCGGCTATAAGCCTTTACCGGCCAGGTCTTGGTTTTGAAAAGAGAACCTCTTGAATAATGAGTGAAGTTTTTTATTTCTTTAAAATGATATCGACCTAAACTTTCTGAAAGATTGGCAGCAATGGAGTCGCATGCTCTTACCAATTGCTTGCCGATAGTGTCCTTCTGAAAAGAATTCCAACCATCCACAAGATTCCAGGTTTCTCCACCTAAACTCATTGCAAAGCCGTATACTTTAAAATCCTCTAAGGAATGTATCATGATTCGCCTAATGCCTAAGTCCCAACGCCCAAGTACTAAAGATGTTCATTCTTTTCCTGCAACTGTGCATCCACTACAGCGATAGCTGCCATATTTACAATTTCTCGAATAGAACTGCCAAGTTGTAAAATATGTACCGGTTTTTTCATCCCTAGAAGAATTGGTCCAATAGTTTCAGCTCCGCCAATTTCCATCAATAATTTATATGCGATGTTGCCTGATGCAAGATTGGGAAAAATGAGTGTATTAGCTCCTTCTTTAGCTAAAGAACTAAATGGATAATTTTCATTTTGCAAATCTGTGTTCAGTGCAACATTTGCCTGAATGTCACCTTCAATAATTAGATCGGGATATCTTTCTTTTGCCAGTCTGACAGCTTCTCTGGTTTTGTCTGGTATTTCTCCTTTACTTGATCCAAAGTTGGAGTAGGACAACATTGCCACACGCGGCTCATAGTCAAAGAACTTTACACCACGCTTGGCTAGACCAATAATTCCAACCAACTCTTCAGCTGTGGGATCAACATTTACAGTACAATCTGCAAAAAAGAAGTTTCCTTTTTTATTCATGATGATGTACATTCCCGCCACCCGTTTCACACCAGGGGCCATTCCAATGATTTGAAGGGATGGTAAAATGGTTTTAGGATAATCTTTTGTGAGGCCGGACACTAACGCATCAGCCTCACCAAACTCAACCATCATCGCCCCAAATCCATTGCGATCTCTCATCACTCGATTGGCATCATACATCGTTGCACCTTTGCGCTGACGTTTTTCATAATAGTGTTGAGCGTATTTTTCAGTTAAGGCTTTTTCTTCGCGAGGATCTACTATAATACAGTCGCCTAATTCAAGACTATATTCTTTGATCAATAGTTCAATTTCAGATCGCTTACCCAATAAAATTGGTTTTGCTATACCTTCATCTTGTAAGACCTGTGCGGCTTTCAGGATTTTATGATTGTCTGCCTCCGCAAAGACGACACGCTTAGGATTTTTCTTAGCAAGATCGATTATTCGTGTGGTGAGCTTATCATCGATACCAATCCTCTTTAATAGATCCTGATGATATTTCGTCCAATCACGTATTGGATTTGTAGCCATTCCTGAATCCATAGCTGCCTTAGCCACGGCAGGAGAGATAGTAGTAATCAGCCGCGGATCCAGAGGCTTTGGAATTAGGTATTGCCTACCGAACTGTATCTTGGTGTCACCGTATGCTTTAATAACCATTTCAGGTACAGGCTCCTTTGCAAGAATTGACAATGCTTTAACGGCAGCAAGCTTCATGGCTTCATTTATTTCTGTGGCGCGAACATCCAGAGCACCACGGAAAATGTAAGGAAAGCCAAGAACGTTGTTTACCTGGTTAGGATGATCAGAGCGTCCCGTTGCCATGATCAAATCGGGACGCGTTTTCATGGCAACGTCATAAGCAATCTCCGGATTTGGATTGGCTAATGCAAAAACAATCGGATCGTTGGCCATATTGAGAATATCTTGAGGAGTAAGAATATCCGCTTTTGACAAGCCAATGAAAACATCCGCTCCTTTGATGGCTTGCTGCAACGTAAGTACATCACGGGCGGTAGCAAATTCGGCTTTGATGGGATCAAGTTGATCACGGTCTATCCGAATGACTCCCTTGCTATCGCACATAATGAGATTTTCGCGCGTTAAACCAAGTGAAAAATATAATCGAGTACAGGAGACTGCGGCAGCTCCTGCGCCATTGACGACCAGAACGACTTCATCAATTTTTTTACCTATAATCTCCAACGCGTTTAGTAGTGCTGCACTTGAAATAATGGCCGTTCCGTGTTGATCATCGTGCATGATAGGGATGTTCATCTTTTCACGAAGCTCGGTTTCAATTTTGAAACACTCTGGGGCCTTGATGTCTTCCAGGTTGATCCCTCCAAAGGTGGGTTCAAGTGATTTAACAATTTTAATAAATGCATCTGGATCTTCTTCATCAATCTCAATATCAAAGACATCAATACCTGCGAACTTTTTGAAAAGAACGCCTTTGCCTTCCATCACAGGTTTTGACGCCTCCGGGCCAATATTTCCAAGGCCTAACACAGCGGTGCCATTTGAAATTACTGCTACCAGATTTCCTTTGGCTGTATATTTATAAACATCCTCCTTGTTGGCTGCAATTTCTTTGCAGGGCTCAGCAACTCCAGGTGAATAAGCCAGTGCCAAGTCAAGTTGAGTGCTTAGTGCTTTCGTAGGCACTACCTCAATTTTTCCTGGTTGTCCTTGCATATGATAGTCAAGGGCATCCTGCTTGCGGATTTTTATAGCCATATTTTCATATTTTTATTGCAGAGAGCAATTTACAATTAAATGTCAATTCGCGGAGAAATTCAATAGCCTTGATATCAGGATTTTGATCACCTTCCAGAGCTTTTAACTACCTAACTACAGAAGGTGATAATTGATCGCTTGTTTTAAATGTATATAAAATAGTTTCTAACTCTCGTATTATCTCGCGTTGACTTCGTTTTGGACTAAAGGTAAAACCCTCCAGATAATATAAATAACCGGTTGCTTCATCGACCAAAGCATAACTGACAAAAGGACCGCCCATTGAAAAGTTATTGGCACGCCAGAGCCCGCGGGTTTCAACCGCAAAATGGTTGTTAAAATTTACCTGGCGACATTCTATTGGAACAAAAGGTATGGTTGTTTCGGTAATTAAATAAGAATCCGGCACATCAGGATCTTCAAATAAATATTTTTTGCAAACTTCATCTCTAAAACGGATGAGACTATCCCTGGTGAATTGTTCGGGTGAGAAATATTTTTTGCGAGCGATAAAGATGTCTTTATCATCTCTTGGGTTAATCTGGCGTACCCACAGGAAGTCCTTTTCATTCATCACTAGTTTATACCCAAATGGTACTTGAAGTTCAGCCTGCATATTTTTTCGTATCCAATCTCGTACACCCTTTTGTTGGTTTGATTTGAGCAACGATGCAGATAGACGCTCTCGCTCATTCTTATCGAAATGGTCAATCAGTTGCTGGCTATTTTTTTGAACGTTTTTGATCAACTCTCTTTCGGTATTTCCATAGAGATACATTACATCTTGTCCTTTAGCAAAGACATTTTTGGATGTACTAACAAACAGGTTAGGGTCAGATTTTATTTTTTGAATAAACTCTTCAGTAAAATTTTTTTTAATAATTCCTGCACCATAGGAACGTTGGTCGAGTGTGGTGGCAAAGATTAAATTTCTTCTTTGTTTTAAAAGAAAATTTAGTTTCCGTGAATCAATCCAATGCATGTTATAAATATTTTCGGTCCTGGGAAGGCCCCTCATCTCAGCATTAAAGATGGAATCCAACAGATTCCCAAGCGGGCCTTTCCATTGAAGCGAGTCCATTACCAAATACATGTCTCCGGATACTCCTGTTGCGGGTGGTAGGTTTTCACCCTTATTACCAGAACATGAAACAACTAATAAACTGATATAGATAATCGGAAGAAATTTCATAAAGTAATGATAGATAGTTATAGACAATAAGTCAAGAAACCTGAGAAGGTCACATCAATGAAGTGAGATTTCTCGAATTTTAGGGGAATTGCCGAAATGAACTACCCAACTATAAGCTTCTGACCAGGTTGCAGCTTATTTGTTTTCAGATTATTAAGGCTTTTGATTTTTTCAATGGTGAGCCCTTGAAATTTTTTGGAAATTTCCCAAAGTGAATCACCCGGCTGTACAGTATAAACTTTATTTTGAGTAGCACTAGTAACTTCTGTAGTAGCCTTAGGTATTTTAGCTACAGGGCCTGTCGTTGAAGGTACTACCCAAATGTTTAATTTCTGACCAGGATGAATGATATTGTTTCGTAAATTATTCCAACCTTTAATATCATCCACACGCACGTGGTGAAGCTGTGCAATTAATCCGATTACATCGCCTGATTTGACAGAATAACCTACTAATTCCCTTCCGTAAGTACTTCCTGTTGCTTTTTTTGCAAGTTTTTCTAACTCTATTCGCCCTACTTTCGAAGCTGAATCCAGTATTGAAAGCCTGTTTATTTCCAGATTTGATTTGGAATGAACTGGAATTTTCAAGATATGGGTTTTTCCTGTTTCCGGCAGAGCATTACGTTGAACTGAAGGATTTAATTTTTGTAAATCTTCCAGGCACGTACCAGTTAAGTTTGCAAACGTTTCGAAGTGAAGGAATTTTTTTATCCGTAATGTATCATGGGGAATTACTTCCTCAGATGCTGTCTCCATGATATTATGCTCAACGGCATAGTTCATTGCATAGACAATGGCTATATATTGCGGTACATAAGCCCTTGTTTCGCGTGGCAGAAAGCGATACACTTCCCAAAAGGATTTTTTATAACCACTTCTGCGTATGGCTTTGCGAACGGTACCTGGTCCTGAATTATAAGCCGCCAGTGCGAGCTCCCAATCGTGAAAGATAGAATAGAGTTGGGACAAGTATTTGCAGGCGGCTTCAGTTGATTTCTCAGGATCCATTCGATCGTCTAAATACCAGTCATGCTTCAGGTTAAAATACTTACCAGTCCCTGCCATAAACTGCCAGAGACCAACTGCTCTTGCCCGGGAGGCCGCCTTTGGATTTAAACCAGATTCAATAACAGCAAGATATTTTAACTCATCTGGCAAATTATATTTCTCAAAGTATTTTTCGAATAGAGGAAAGAATAAATCTTTTCTGCGAATAACCATTCGTGTGTATTCGCGATCTTTAACTACAAAGTAGGTAATGAAAGCATGGGTCTTATCATTATACCTCAACGGCACTGTTTGTTGAAGACAACTAAGTCGATCAGCAATCAATTCCGGGGTCTCATCAGCAGGGATATATTCCAGATATCCAGAAGGAACAAAAGTTACTAACGGCTTGAGTGTATCATATGGATTTTCGATTTCCAGATTAGCTTGAAGTACAGCAAGAGTATCAATTTCTAATCCCTGTGCGGAAGAATGGTGAGCCCAAGCCCATAGTACTAAACAGAAAACCAATCTTTTCATAGACTATCGCTATTTAATCAGTGCGAGACTGATGATTCCAATTTCGTCAAAAGATGTGAAAATTGTAAGAGTTTCGATTCTTCGAAATCATTCGTGATCACCTGTAATCCAATAGGCAGCCCATTATCATCTGTTCCACAAGGAACGGAAATACCTGGCACACCCACAACATTAGCCTGAACGGAAAATAAATCCGCCAAGTACATTTCCACTGGGTTATCGGTATGTTCACCCAACTTAAAGGCAGTAGTTGGCGCGGTGGGCATCAATATAAAATCATATTCCTCCAATAGACTTTTTGTTTTATCACGGATAATCCTCCTAACTTTTTGTGCTTTATTGTAATACGCGTCATAATAGCGGGCACTTAGTACAAAAGTGCCAAGTAGAATTCTGCGTTGCACTTCTTTGCCAAATGCCTCTGATCGTGTTTTCTTATAGAGTGACTGAATATCTTGGGTATTGGAACTTCGGTAACCAAAACGCACGCCATCGTATCGTGATAAATTAGAACTGGCCTCTGCTGTTGTCAATACATAATACGTTGGAAGAATATAATCCATCAAAGGAAATTCAATGGATTCAACAGTATGACCATCTGATTTCAAAGCCATGATTTTCTCGGTGATGTTTTCTCTAATTTCTCGTTGCAATGCTGGTGAGTCGATCTCTTTAATATACGCAATCTTATATTTTTTCTTTGCCGAGGATGCCACCTCGTGTGAATAAGAGGGAACTACTTTTCGCGAAACGCTGCTGTCGTACTCATCAGCCCCGGCTATTACTTCCAACACCAAAGCAATGTCCTCAATGCTTTTAGAGAAAATACCGATGCAATCAAAAGAGGAGGCAAATGCAATTAATCCATATCGCGAGATACGCGAGTAAGTTGGCTTCAATCCTATAATGCCACAAAAGGCTGCCGGCTGTCTAACTGAGCCACCTGTATCTGATCCTAGTGAAACCTGACACATATTGGCCATAACCGCCACTGCTGATCCACCGGACGACCCACCAGGCACGCGTTCCGTGTTGATCTCATTTAATACTGGCCCAAAGGCAGAGTTTTCATTGGATGAACCCATGGCAAACTCATCACAGTTTTGCCTTCCAATAATGATGGCGTCTTCATCTAGCAATCGTTGGACTGCCGTTCCGTTGAATTGTGAGATAAAGCCATCAAGAATTTTACTGCTGGCCTGCATCGGATGGTCTTTGTAACACAACACATCTTTCAGCCCCACAACCAGACCCGCCAGTTTGCCGGCCGTTCCATTTTTGATTTTTTGATCTATTTCTGCAGCACGTTTGAGAGCTTCCTCCCCATATACGCTTAAAAAAACATTAAGGTGTTTTTTTTTTTGGATATGAGTGAGGTGAAAGTTAACGCGCTCTACACAGGAGATAATTCCGCGATGAAGATCGTATTGGATGTCCTGAAAACTCGAGTACGTCTTCGACACTTATTTCACGTCATCAATCTTGGGGACTTCCTTGCCTGCATCGTCCACTTCTTTTTTAACATCTTTTACTGCATCCTTAAATTCGCGGATACCTTTTCCAAGCCCTTTTGCAAATTCAGGTATTTTCTTTGCGCCAAAGAAAATAAGTACAAATAGTCCAATGATCACCCACTCGCCCATACCGGGCATTCCAAACAAAAGTATTGCGTTCATAGCATTAAGAAATTAGGAGGTAAAGATAAGAATTAATATTCAAATAAAATGACGAAAGTTAACCGTTAAGGTTCAAAATAAGCAGTTATGGGCAATTTCGACCTTTAATATGCATATACTCCATGCTCAATTTTTAAGCCACGCTTGTGGATCCAACGCAACGGTACTTTTGCGAATTTGAAAACGCAATTCAGAAATGCCATCGCTATTGATGGAGACCTTTCCAATTTCCTGATTAGTGGTAACTTTTTGACCTTGCTTTACAAAAACTTCTTTTAGGCCAGAATAAACCGTAAAATATCCTCCATGACTGATGATTACAGAACTGCCGATAGCAGGAATGAAGGCTACATATCTCACTTCGCCCTGAAAGATGGACTTAACTTTTTCAGCTTGCTTGGTTTGGATGTTGATTCCATCATTTTGCAATTCAATCCCTTTTAAAACCGGATGATTTTGACGTCCGAATCGTTGAGACACAAATCCCGATGTTGGCCAAGGGAACTTTGATTTATTTTCTTCGAATGAAGAAGATAACGCTACGGAGGCCTCAATAGCTTTGGCAGCAGTGGCCGCATTGGCCGTTCGTTTTTCTTTTGCTTCTCTGGCTTCCCGTGCGGCACGCTCCAGTTCTTCTTTGATAATGTCATTGATCATCTTATCGAGTTGAGCTACTGCTTTTTTGGTTTCTTCCAAATCCTTTTTCAAACGTTTTTCTTCTTTTTCCAGTGAACGCACTACAGTCTTTTGTTTTTTCTTTAGGTTGGCGAGGTTATCATTTTCAGTGACTTCTTCATTCAGTAGAGTATTCTTTTGTTCTTTAATAATTTCAGTTTGCCGTACCTGGCTGCTCAAAAGATTTTGCACACGGCCAATAACCTCAGCTTGTTCTTGCCTTACATCTCCGTACTGCTCCATATATTTGAGTCGCATAAGCATTTGATCAAAAGATTCAGCAGAAAAAAGAAATGTAAGTTTCGTTATTTTGCCGCTTGCCTTTTGAGCTGAAAACAGCATTGCCGCATATTCTTCTTTTAATTTAGCGAGGTCTTTTTGCAAAGCAGAAATGATATCATTATTTTCATTGATATCATCTTCAAGTAAAGCGATCTCACCTTTAATAGAAGAAATTAAATTTTCCTGGTCGCGAATGCGTTGGTTAAGCGCTGTCAGTTCGCCTAGTGAATTCTTTTTTTGTCTGGCTGTTTCCGAAAGAATTTTTTCAGTCTCTTTTACCTTCTCTAAATTCTTTTGTTTTTCTTTTTGAAGTTGATTCTTGTTCTTTTGTGCAAAACAAGCACCAGACATTAGCAAAAGAAAGATCAGGAATCTGAGAAATATGCGCTTATCTGCGATCATACTTCCTCGGAATATTGAAGGGGAATCTCAATTCACGATCGCCAACCTCTGCTTTGGTGTATTCAAAAGTAATCGTATTGTTTAAAACTCCAGCCGCAGTTTTATAGAACAAGCTAATCACACCATTAAATGGAAAAATCTTTGGACCAACTTCCTGAAAATTGGTATAATTAACGGTAAGTGAATTGTTCGTATCCGATTCAATCATTTCTACCTTTTCCAGTTTTGTGCTGGCCGCATTGATATAATTCGTAATGGTGACAGTACCTCTTGTCTGTTTCAATAAATTGAAACTTGTTTCTTGCACTATTTTGTCTGCTTCTATTCGTGGAACAATCAAGTTTCCCAAGAAAGCAGCCTGTACAACATCGTAATCTATTTTGAATTTGAATCGTTCTGATAATTCCTTGTAGTCGAATACATAATACTCTTTATCTACAGTACTCACGATGACAATGGAGTCTTTATTAATCAACGCCTTTCCGCCCTGCACTCCTACCACCGAGAAAGTCATCCATATAATGCTGTCTTTACGTACTCGTATCGTTGACTTTACGTCACGCACTTTTTTATCATCTCTGAAATTAATACGTGCTTTTCCATGGAAGTATTCAAAATCAATTTCTTCGATGCTAAGTTTTTTTGGCTCCACACTTAAAAGCGGTACTGCTTTTTTGGTACAAGCCTGAAGCGCGAAAGCTAGCAGGAATAAATAGAGTAAAGCTTTTCGTGGCATAGTAATCTAACTCTTGGTAGAGGTGCGGTTGGGAGTTAACTCTTAGCGTTTGGTCAAAAATAAGGAATACCGTTCGATGTACGAATTAACAGGTCTGTAAAATTTCATTCGAAGGTATCTTGATTTAAGGACCTTATTGTAGAAGGTTCGTGATTGTGTTTGGTGGTTAGTACAGTCTTTTATTGGCAATCTTCTTATCGATTAGTTCATTTCCAAGATCTAAAGATTTGGCTTTTTGCCACTGCGTTACCGCCTCCTCAATGTTTCCCAATTGAAATAGAATATCACCGTAATGCTCATAATGTGTCGCACTCACATTTCCGACCTCAAAGGCTTTTTCTATGTATTTTCTTGCTTCTTTGTACTTTTCCCGCATAAATAATACCCACGCATGTGTATCCAGATAAGCAGTATTTTTCGGATTGTTCTTTACTAATTGAGAAGACATCTTTTCTGCTTTTTCAAGGTTCTCTCTTCGCAGCGCCAGGTAATAACTGTAGTTATTCAAAACGAAATCATTGGCAGGATTAAAGGCCAATGATTCCTCATAGGCTTTATCAGATTTTTCATATTCTTTTAAGCCGTTGTAGGCATCCCCGAGTAAACTGTTGATTTCACTGACCAAACCGGGATTAGTAGCAGAAAGCTTTTTGGCTTGCTCCAATGATACTGTTGCTTCCCGATAATGTTTCTTGCGCATGTGCCCATAGCCATTGAAATAATTCATCATGGATTGATTCGGAAAGAGTTCAAGGCCCTGTTCAGAATGAAAAATCAGACTATCGAATAGATTTAACTGCGACTCCAGAAAAAGTAAATTCTGCCAGGTATCAAAATTGGTGGAGCCCAACTGAATTGCTTCCAAATATTCCTTATGTGCTTCAATTGTTTTTTCAAGAATCAGATACAAATCACCACCGATAATATGCACATTGGGTTCGTTGGGAGATGACATCTTGAGTATTTCATAAAGTTCTAACGCAAATCTTTTCGTCTCACTATCTTCGATCTTTTTTTCTTTTTGCTGGTGAAGTGCATTGCTATAGGTCCCCAACAGTAGGATTTTACTGCTCACATCAACGCTTGGATCCTTAAAAGTAAGGAGGATGAATTCACGTGCCTTTTGCTCTTGGCCGTTAGCCCGATAGAGTCCTGCCAGTAATACCTTCGCTCTACTGGCATCCGTATGGTCTTGAATAAATTTTTCGAGATACGTGATACCCCTGGCACCTTGATCATTTTGGGAAAGAGTTTCAGCAAATTCAAGCACGTAATTTTCTTCGTCAGGGAAGGCCATTATAAGTTTTTCACCTTCTTCAATCGCCTCTTCGATTTTACCTTGCTGCAGGAAGATCTTTTGTTTTTGAAAAGAAGAAATTTCATTTATGCCCAAACTATTCTCTGATCGGTTATAGACTTTTACCGCTTCATCCAGTTTGTTGTCATATTGGTAAATTGCGGCAAGTTCATAAAGGTATTCGTCTGTACCCGGAATTTCTTTCATCATCACCTCAAGGGCATTTTCGGCTTTCTCGAAATTATCCAGCCGGGAATAGATATTAGAAGCAAGTAGATAGAAGTACTTGTTTTTCTTTTCGAGCTTTAGGGCATTCTCTATGCTGATTGAAGCTCTAATAAAGTCATCTTGCTTGTTACCTTTAAAAAGGATCTCTGCAATCTTATAGTGAACGGTACCATTTTCCGGGTTTAGTTCGACTACTCGTTGAAAGTATAACAGGGCTTTGGTGTAATCCTCCAGAATAAAATACTTCTGACCTTCGGTAAAAAAATATTCCGCTTCGCGAAGACGTGCCTCTGAAAGTTTAAAATCACCTTGTTTCTTTGTTTTTTTCTCGCGCTGGGCAATAGATGGCAACGCGATTACCATCACCATCATCAATAGGAAACTGGATAAAACGTATTTTTTGAAAGTCACTGTGAGGAGCTGTAATCTCCGAGGCTTACATCTTCGGATTTGCCCTCAAAATTAACGAAATTTCCCAACAAGCTATTATTCAACATAGCAGCCTTCAGGGTACAATTTTTCTGAATAATCGAATTTGAAATCCTGGAATCCTTCACCAAGGTGTGCGCACCAATCGAAACATAAGGACCGATAATTGAGTTTTCAATGACTGCATCATCTCCAATGAAAACGGGTGGAAGAATTACCGAATTGATCAACTTCGCTTTGGCGGAGATTAGTGGTTGATCCTTTATGAATTCCAGGTACCGTTGGTTGGTTTGAATCACCACATCTTTGTTGCCGCAATCAAGCCACTCCCGTACTTGTCCTGGGATGAAGGTCGCGCCTTTCTTTTTCATGTTCTCTAGAGCTGTGGTGAATTGAAACTCTCCTTTTTCTTTGATGTTGTTGTAGATCAGGTATTGCATTTCTTCACGAATCACTTCACCTTTCTTAAAGAAGTAGATTCCAATAATGGCGAGATCTGAAACAAATGTGGAGGGTTTTTCAATTAATTCAATAATTTCACCCTGCTGGTTCAATTTCACAACTCCAAAGTGAGAAGGATTCTCAACCTTCTGCACCCAGATTATTCCATCTCTTGACAGGTCTAGTTTAAAATCGGCCTTGAAAAGTGTATCCGCGAAAGCAACAATTACTTTTCCTTCAAATAATTCTTTTGCGAAGAGTAAAGCGTGGGAAATGCCAAGCGCTTGTTCCTGATAATAGATTTTTCCTTCAGCGCCCACGGCAAGGGCAACTTCCTTTAAATCATCTTCCACCTGTTTGCCAAAGCTGGGATGAACAATAAAGCCAATGTACTTGATTTTCTCGGGACAGACTTTTGCAATATCTTCTACCAAACGATGGACCATAGGCTTACCTGCTATAGGAATCAGAGGTTTAGCAGTAGTGAGTGTATGAGGCCTTAGGCGTTTGCCCAGGCCCGCCATGGGAATAATAATGTTCATACTATTCAGCTAGTTATATACAAGTTGACCGGTTCAAGTTAAAGAGGAATCACCAAACAAAGAATAGGAATCATGTCTCTTCTTTCCATTTTCTTCTTTCTAGCAGGTAAACTATACCCATAAAAAGTAGAATGATCATACTATGAAAAGCAGTTGCAAATCCCTGGTTCGTCAATTCAATTTTATTGACAAAATGGACCAGAGATACCGTCACCATCAGGTAGACCGCACTGGGAATCATTTTGTAGGGAATAGGATAATACTTCTGACCGATCGCATAGCAGGCTACCGTCATACTAAAATAGCAGGCCAACGCTGCCCAGGCACTCCCCATGTACCCGAAGTACGGAATGAGAAAATAATTTGCAGCAATGGTAATACTGGCGCCACCAACGGTGATCCATGTGCCATAATATGTTTTATCCATTAGTTTAAACCAAACACTAAAATTGTAATACACACCAAGGAATAGATAAGCGACTAATAAAATAGGCACAACGGGTAACCCAATCCAAAAGTCCTCACCGATAAGGTTTTTTAGAATGTCGAGATTAATGCTAATGCCAAGGAGAACAAGGCAGCAAGTGATCACAAAGTAGTGGTTTATTTTCGCGAACAGCTTGGGTGAATTTTTATCCAAAGCATTGGAAAAAAAGAAAGGTTCAGCAGCATAGCGGAAAGCTTGTATCCCCAGGTTCATCAGTACAGCGAACTTATAGCAGGCTCCAAATACCCCAAGTGCATCCTTTTTAGTCAGTGAGTTGTAAAAATTATCTGGCAGCCACCAGTCCAGTGTGATTCTTGAAAACATTTCGTTGGTCATACCCGCCACACCGGTTAGCATTACAGGATAAGCATAACGCAGCATGACTGGCGAAATCTCTTTGTCATACGCTGGTCGCCAGCTCAATAATGTTCTCGAAAAGAATATGACGAAAAATGAATTGGCAATGAGGTTGGCCAGGAACACATAGCCAACATTGATCGAGGGGTCGTAATTGATTTTCAGGAAGTAATAGTTGAGAATAAGCAGTATCAGTATACTAATGATTTTGGCGGATGCAAATTGGAGTGCTTTTTTTTCAAGCCTTAGTCTGGCGAAGGGAATGGCGACAACTGCATCTGTCAACATTACCAACGTGAGCCAGGTGATAAACTCAGGATGCTGCACCACACCCAGGGAGTCGGCAATGGAGGATGAAAATAGAATAAATAAAATGGAAAGAGGAACGCTAATTAGGAGGACACTGGTTTGTGCAATGTTAAAAATCCTCTTAGTATCGGCACCTGATTTTGTGGCAAATCGAAAAAAGGCCGTCTCCATTCCAAACATGAAAACAATGTTGATAAAAGCAACGAAGGCGTACAGTTTTGTAACCACACCGTATTCCGCCCTACTGAAAACGTTGATCGTGTGAAGAGGAACTAGTAAGAAGTTCAACAACCTGGGCAAAATGCTCCCAAGGCCATACAGAACAGTTTCGCCTGCGAGTTGTTTGAGTTTAGACATTCAAGGCTATCAGGAGGGTTTCAAAATAAAGTAATTAGTCCAAATTTGAGATATTCATGGATGAAGAACAAATAGCATAATTGTCGAGTGAGTTCCTGATTTTTTAGGAATTGATATTTTTTGTTAGTAAAAATTATTACTGCTCACTTGTGTTTACCTTTGTGGATAAAAACCTATTGAATCATATATATTGGGTTAAAAAAATGACTATACTTTGCGAAGCTTATCTCAGGAGAATTTGTAAAAGTGGAGTGGTTTGTGGTGAGATAATTTTTCAATGACTCAGATAGTGAGGGTTTAATTCCAGATTTTTTAAAATATCATCCGTCATCTCGCTCAATCCAAATTTGTGTTTCCAGCCCCAGTCAGCGCGAGCCGATGTATCATCAATTGACTTTGGCCACGAGTCTGCAATAGCCTGGCGAAAATCTGGTTTATAGGTAATGCTAAAATCGGGAATGTGTCTCTTAATGGTGGCGGCCACTTGTGCCGGGCAGAAACTCATTGCGCCAATGTTATAGCTCGTCCTTACTTTTACTTTTTCAGCTGGTGCTTCCATCAAATCCAAGGTAGCTTTTACGGCATCGTCCATATACATCATGGGTAGATATGTGTCCGCAGCTAAAAAGCATTCGTATTTTTTTTCTTTTAAGGCTTTAAAATAAATATCAACGGCATAATCTGTAGTGCCGCCACCGGGCGGAGTTTTATACCCAATCAGACCCGGATAGCGAAGACTGCGAACATCTACCCCGTATCTTCTGAAATAATATTCACACCAAAGCTCACCGGCAAGCTTGGTAATGCCATAAACTGTGGTGGGATCCATGATGGTATCTTGTGGCGTGTTTTGCTTTGGGGTCATGGGTCCAAAAGCCGCAATCGAACTTGGCCAATATACCTTGTCCAACTTTAATTCAAGTGCAGCTTCCAGAACAAAAAGCAGGCTTTCCATGTTCAGTTTCCAGGCCCAGCGGGGATCTTTTTCGCCCGTAGCAGAAAGCAGTGCGGCCAAATGATAGATTTGTGTGATATCGTTTCTTTTAAGAAGCTCGAACAGTTTGTCACGTTGCATGACATCAAATTTTTCGTATCGTCCTTCTTTCAGTATTCCTTGTGCATCTTTAATATCAGACGCAATTACATTGTCCTTACCATAAATACGCCACAGTCCCTGTGTGAGTTCAGAGCCCAGTTGTCCCCCTGCACCAATAAGCAAAATCTTTGTTTTCTTCATGTAAAATCGAAGGCGGGGCGAAGGTATGGAAAATTGTGATGTACGATTTACGATTTGTAGATTTGACTTCGGAGTAAATCATTCAGAAAATAAATTCAAGTATGCTATGTATAAAAGGATGCAACCATTCTTAGAGAGAGAACTCAAGTCAATCCAAGAAGCAGGACTCTACAAAAAAGAGAGAATCATTACCACACCACAAGGCGCAGAGATAAAGACTGTGGACGGGAAAGAGGTCATCAATTTTTGTGCAAATAACTATCTGGGGCTCTCCTCACACCCTCGTGTGATTGCCGCTGCCAAGAAAGCAATCGATACACATGGATTCGGTATGTCTTCCGTGCGCTTTATCTGTGGCACGCAAGACTTGCATAAAGAGTTGGAAAAAAAGATTTCTGAATTTCTCGGTACGGAAGATACTATTTTATATGCGGCTGCCTTTGATGCTAATGGCGGTGTGTTCGAGCCGTTGTTCGGAGAAAAAGATGCCATCATTTCGGATGAGTTGAATCATGCTTCGATTATTGATGGGGTTCGTTTGTGCAAGGCTATGTGCTATCGGTACAAGCACAACGATATGGATGACTTGAAAGTGCAATTGGAAGAGGCAAGAAAAGCTGGAGCCAATCAAATCATTGTGGTAACGGATGGAGCCTTCTCTATGGATGGAACCATTGCCCAGTTGGATAAGATCTGTGATCTGGCCGATCAATTTGAAGCCTTGGTGATGACAGACGAATGTCATTCTTCCGGGTTCATTGGAAAAACAGGGCGTGGTGTTCCTGAATATTGCGGTGTTATTGGGCGCGTGGACATAATCACCGGCACTTTGGGCAAAGCATTAGGCGGGGCTTCCGGTGGGTTTACTTCTGGTCGCAAAGAAATTATTAGCTTATTGCGCCAGCGCTCAAGGCCGTATCTTTTCTCTAATACATTGGCACCTTCCATTACCGGAGCCTCTATTGAAGTTTTCAAGATGCTTTCAGAGACGACCAACCTCCGCGATAAACTGGAAAAAAACACCAAATACTTCCGTGAAGAAATGACAGCAGCCGGTTTCGAAATTAAACCTGGCGTGCATCCCATTGTGCCCATCATGTTGTATGAAGCGCCCCTTGCGCAAAAATTTGCCGAGCGCTTATTAAAGAAAGGAATTTATGTGATTGGATTTTTCTTTCCAGTGGTGGCCAAAGGCAAAGCGAGAATTCGTGTCCAAATTTCAGCGGCTCATGAAAAGCACCACCTGGATAAAGCAATACAAGCTTTTACGGAGGTTGGCAAAGAACTTGGTGTATTGAAGAAAACATAGGGACACCAATTAGTGTTCCTATGTTTAGGTTGAACTGATTATTCAATTTTTCGTTAACTGTCCAGAAGAAAAAATGCCGTAAATCACTTCTGATTCCTGTGTTGGCAGAAAGTAAATTTTTCCTTTCCTGCCCTTCACCTTCATTCGGTACATGTTAAAGAGTGGCAAGAACCTGATTGATTTGATTTCAGGCCATTCATATTCTTGAGTTTTGTAACTGTTGATCACAGCAACTTTCTTTTTGCCAATCGCTACTCTTTTGATTTTAGAGGCGATGATCAAAAACAAGGAGACACACACCAAGCCTAAGGTAAAAAAAACGAACACTGCAAGTTGGCCTTTGGGCAAATGCCCATTTCGAATGAAGATGATGCTTCCGATGAACCACTGCAGTAAACCTAAGGCCAGAAAAAAATACTTAGCGAAGTAGTACTTCACCCGACTGGCTTCTTTCATTTTACATAAAAAATTTGGTTAAGGTAATGCTAAGTTAAGGTAATGCTAAGTTACGTTTTTATTCTGAGAAAGTTACCATAGCGATCATTTGCTATTTCTGATTCAGGTTATTCGATTGGAAAAAGTAGTTCAGTTTTTTGAGGAATTAGAAATATTGCCTGTAGACGAGGCTACTTAAAATTACTAATTGTGATTTATACTTTCACTTCTTGTCCTTCCGTCTCAGCTTCTTCGTGGACTTCATTCCAATTTTTAGGTTCTTCGTTATGAAGGTACTCCAGTATTTTTTGTTCCACCTGCCTTAGTTTAAGAGCTTTAAGAAATTTTCCATTGCGGGCCAAAATAAGTCGACCAGTTTCTTCCGAGATGGCCATTACTAAGGTGTCAGTTGTTTCAGACATACCAATGGCAGACCGATGTCGCAAGCCAAAATGTGTGGGCAGATGATCATTTTCGCTAACCGGCAATACGCATCGTGCCGCTTTAATGCGACCTTTATAAATAATAATAGCGCCATCGTGTAACGGGCTATTTTTATTGAAAATCGATAGCAAAAGCCGCTTGCTTACTTCTGCATCTAAGGTGTCACCCGTTTGGGTGTAGAATTTTAATTCGGTATCGCGTGAAAAAACGATGAGAGCACCTGTTCTGGTGGCCTTCATAGTTTTCGCTGCATCGATTATCTGGTGAATATCAAAGTCATCGTGATAATCATTGCGCCAGCTAACAAGTGCTTTTAGAAAATTGCTACGATTAAACTCGGTAGTTCGACCAATGACCAATAAAAATTTTCTGATCTCCGGCTGGAACAAAATGATCATTGCTAAAACTCCCACACCCATAAACTGACCTAGTATGGTGGCCAGTAGTTCCATTTGCACGGCACGAACGATTAGATAGATAAGATAAAGTGCAAGGATTCCCAGAAAGATATTTACGGCAATGCTTCCTCGGATCAGTTTATATACTTGGTACAACAAAATAGCCACCAGTGTTACATCCACGAGGTCCACCCAACCGATATCCAGGAATCCAACTTTGAATACAAAAATCATCACTCCAAATTTAGGAAGACCATTGCCGAATGCCTAATTGCTATTGCTTAAACCCTTTATAAGTTTTACTACTTCCATGGCTTCTTTCACATCGTGTACGCGCAGAATACTGGCACCTTTTAATAGCGCAACAGTATTAAGAGCTGTTGTTCCATTCAGAGCTTCTTCAGGTCTTATGCTTAGCGTTTTACAAATGGTAGATTTTCTGGAAAGCCCAACGAGTACAGGTTTCTGCAGAATTTTCAAATACTCCAATTTTCTAAGCAGCTCAAAGTTCTGATCGATGGTTTTAGCAAAACCAAATCCTGGATCGATGATAATATCTTTTACTCCAAGTGCCTGACACATATGAATTTTCTGATGAAAGTAATCAATCATTTCTTTTAATAAATTTTCATAGTTCGTCAAGGTCGACATTGTTTGTGGTGTCCCTTGCATGTGCATCAGGATATACGGTACCTGTAAAAAAGCAGCCACTTGCAGCATTTTATCATCCAGCGATCCACCTGAAATATCATTAATCATAACAGCTCCGGCTTCCACGGCAAGCTTGGCAATTGAACTTCTGAAGCTATCAACAGAAATGATGCTGGCGGGAAAGTTTTTGTGGACGGATTCAATCACAGGAAGTACCCGGCTTTTTTCTTCTTCTTCACTGATGTCTTTTGCGCCTGGGCGGGAAGAGTATCCACCGATATCGATAAAAGTTGCTCCTTCTTTTAGCATTTTTTCCACCTGCATTAAAATCTCACTATCACCCACGAATTTTCCTCCGTCATAGAAGCTATCGGGCGTAATGTTGAGAATGCCCATTAACTTTGGTTCAGATAAGTCAAGGAGTTTGCCTTTTACGAGAAGTGTTTTATTAATTTTAAAAATGGTATCGGCTTTCATTTCTTTTATTGCATTATTTTTACCTTTTGTACCAATTGCTGGCGATCAGCAGAAGTTGGATTAATTTATTTTCAGTTCACCTAATAAAGTCAAAAAAAGCTGATCTACTTTGTGATGTAATTTATGAAGGAACAAACCACCTCCGAATATAAGCAGGTAATTGCCACCTGCAAAGCTTTGTTTGCTAAGAAAACCAAGGACTATGGTACTGCCTGGCGCATTTTGCGGTTGCCTTCTATCACTGATCAGATTTATATTAAAGCTCAAAGAATCCGAAGCGTTCAGGTGAAAGGGACGCAAAAAGTAGGAGACCCTATTAAAGACGAATTTACCGGCATTATTAATTATTGCGCTATTGCACTAATCCAAATGCAACTTGGAGATTCTGATAGGCTGGAAATGAATTTTCAAGAAGTAGAAAAATACTATGATAACGCGCTAGGTGAAACTTTTGATCTGCTTCAAAATAAAAACCATGATTATGACGAGGCCTGGCGCGACATGCGAATTGACTCGATGACGGATATCATGTTAATGAAACTTTTGAGGGTAAAGCAAATTGAGGACAACCAGGGTAAAACATTGGTGAGCGAAGGAGTAAAGGCGAATTATCAGGATATAATTAATTACGCTGTGTTTTGTTTGATTAAATTGTCAACATTCAACTGATCACAGTTATGCCATTTAAATTTGAAAAATTGGAGGTATGGAAAGATTCAGTATAGGTGAGCGAGTTTGTACATAAGGTTTGTAGGCGATTCGATCCGGAGTTGAAGGAGTTGGATGTATTTACCTTGCGAAGAAGCGAAACATTATTGCTGGTGTAGATTTTGAAACGATTTATAACGCCACTGATCAACTTGTAAAAAGAATTCAGGCTTTAAGAAATTCACTAAACTAACTGTTCGCTGTCGACTTTGGTCCGTAGACTATGTATTATGAAAAAATTCCTTGATCAATTTTCTCGTTTTTTTGTGGGTGGACTCCTGATTTTTTCGGGACTCATCAAATTGAATGACCCCATTGGCACACAGATAAAAATGGAGGAATACTTTGAAGTCTTTGTTCAGGACTTTGGTACATTCTTTCATTACTTCATTCCTTGGGCGTTGGAGATCGGCATGATCATGATTGTATTGGAGATAGCATTGGGTATTGGAATTCTGGTTTACTATCGCATGAATCAAACCACATGGGTACTTCTTGCCTTGATGGTTTTCTTTACTTTTTTAACTTTCTACTCTGCTTACTTTAATAAAGTGACAGACTGTGGTTGCTTTGGTGATGCTATCAAACTTACTCCATGGGAATCATTTTATAAAGATGTTATCCTAATGGTCTTTGTGGGTCATTTGGTGTGGCATAGGAAAAGGTTTGAACCAGTTTTGCGATCTAGTGAAGGTCATGCCTTGGTGATAGCGGCAGTTATCTTAAGTGTATTTCTTGGTGTTTATGCAATTGAACATTTGCCATTTATTGACTTCCGTGCATACAGAATTGGTAACTCCATTCCTCAGCAGATGATTCCGTCAGAATCACCTGTCATTGAATACACATTTGAAAGGGGAAATGAAAAGATCACATCGCAAAAATTTTTGACAGATCCGGAACACAAATATGTCTCGTCACGAGTTTTGAATGAAGAGGCAAGCAAACCCAAGATCACCGATTACTTAGTAACAAGTCCTGAGGGGGAAGATAAAACACTTTACACGTTTCAAGGCCCAAAGCTTCTGATCACTATATATGATGTTACAAAGGCGTCTCCTAAAAATATTCGAATGATCAAATCTTTAACAGGCTCATTGGACGGGAAAGTTGAGGCGTTCGTGCTAACTTCATCATTGGCCGAGGAAATGGAAGCCTTTCGTCACGAACACCAGTTGGCTATACCCTACTATTATGCTGATGCTACAGTTTTAAAAACCATCATCCGCTCTAATCCGGGTATTTCGCTCTGGAAAGATGGGACTGTGCTTGGTAATTGGCATCATAATGATACACCAAGTGTTAAAACAATTGAAGATCTTTTAGAATGAAAATTTTTCTCATTGGCCTTCCAGGCTCTGGAAAATCAACCATTGGAAAATCCCTTGCGATAGAATTGTCCGTACCCTTCATTGACCTTGATCAGGAAATTGAAAAGGAAGAGGGTAGAACAATCAAGAAAATCTTTAAAGAAATGAAGGAGGGCTATTTTCGCCAATGTGAAACCCAGGCCTTAAGAAAAAGATGTGAATCACCTGATTCATTTGTGATGGCAACGGGTGGAGGTGCACCGTGCTTTTTTGACAACATGGACCAAATTAATGCTGCCGGCAAAAGTATCTTTTTAGATGTGCCCGCTAGTGAGATTGCCAGGCGGATTTTGAACTCACACATTTCCGAGAGGCCCCTTTTTTCAACAGATAATGCCGAAAGCTTAAAAGACCGGATTGAGTTTATGCGGTCGCAGCGGATTAATTTTTATAAGCAGGCACACTTCACAATTATAGGCGAGCGGATCGATATTAAGGAATTAGTGGAAAAACTGGAATTAAAATCTTTTCGAGGGTGATTGTATTAATTTAAGGGAAGAGTTGTCTCGCAGAATGTCTTCCGATCTCAAACCACTTTGCTAGAAAGGGAATCCGATTGTCAATAGAAGATTAGTGTCGCTCTGATTGTATTTTACAAGTGGGCTGGTAGCGGTGTTTACCCGATACGGTCTGTACGAATTATTTCCTTGTTTGAAAATGGTAGCAAAGTCAATATAGAATTTTTCTGTTCGATATCCGATTCCACCTGAAAGATTTTGAATCATACGTGAAATGCCGTTTTGTTCATTTTTAAAAGGTTCTGGCATGTAACCATAGCCCCCTCTGAATCTGAACTTGTTGAACCGAAACTCTCCACCAAAGCGAAGATTGATTACCGATTGATATAATGATTTTATTTTTTCATTATCGTCACTATATGACACACCATCACTGCCGGCACCGTATTTGGCTTTACTATAATTTAAACTTTCAATATCTACTGTAATAAATCCATGTTTCTTTATGAAAAAGGCCACACCTCCACTGAATTTCCAGGGAGTTTTTAGTGGGTATTCAGAATTAATCACATCTGTGTTCGCGCTTTCATCATTAATAAATTCACCGGGTAAGTATTCAAAATTTTTCCAGTAAGTATTCATAGAAGCGCTATAGCTGTCAGTAAGATGGTAAGCAGTTGGTGTAGTGGCGGATGCACCAAACTGAATAAAATCTGCAGGCCGGAAAATAGTACCCAGGGTTGCATTAATTCCAGGACCTCTGATTTCAAGAGTCTCTTCAAGTAGTAAATCGGAAAGAGGTTCATCTACAAAATCTTCAGTGTATATTTTTTTGGACTTATAACGAATGGAAGCGAGACCAACTCCGGCACCAATAAAGACTTTATCATTGAAGTTGGCGCCATACGAGAAATTCCACTGGTTTTGAGCGCCCCTGGTTTCTATTATTTCGTGTTGTACCGGAATGCCGGCCACATCCGTAAAATATTCAGTATTGCTATTGGCGGGATCTAATAGAGTGGCTTCACCAATCAAATAGTTATCATACGCTAATTCGGTGGGAGTGTTATAAAGAGCACCACCACTTTTGAATTGGTCAGGAGTGCCACCTGTAGCATCTTCAATAAAATAGTCAATAATGGAATTGTCTTCATTTGTACCGTGGTAATTAAGGTTGCGATTAAAATCACTAATACGGGAATAAGAAATGGAAAATGTTCCACCCTGAAGCCCTTTGATCTTAAGGTCGCTGTTATGAAAAGTAAGACTTAGTCCGGGGATGTTAAAAGTTGACTTTGAAGAATTTGTGGTTTGATTGAGATAATCGGCTGATACATTTGAAAAATTTATGGCCGGAGTAAAAGTAGCTTCAGAGCGGTTGAACATGCCAAGTCCAGCTGGGTTTGAGTATGCACTGCTGTAATCACCACCGAGCGCAATTTGTGTTCCTCCTATTCCTTGAATTCTGGCACTGCCTCCCGGCTGCGTACGACTAAACAAAAGAGCGGTTTCTGAAAAGCTCTGGGTTAATGCTTGGTGTGCCCAAAACAAACCAATTCCACTGAGCAGAAGCCCCTTTAAAATATTCATACCTCACCTTTTTTGAATTAATCCCTACCCCTCGAACGTGACCCTGTCGAACTGCTGCTACCAGTTGAACCTGTTGACATGCTTCCTGAATTAAATGCACTGCGTGAATTTCCAGAATCTGACGAATATTGTCTTCCAGTTGAAGAATTGTCATTCCAACTGGAACGCGATCCGCTGTTGTTAGATGATGAGTAATCGTTCCATGACGAACGTGATGGATTTTTATCGGGATCTCTTTTCCAGGCGCGATCGTAATATTGAGTTTGATCTTCTGTCCTGCTTCTTCCGTTAGAAACAATTCTGCCATTACGCGTGTAGCCTGTTTCTGGTCTATACCGATCAATTACATTGTCAGTATCGCTACTCCTGCTAGGCCTTTTACCATGTACAACAGGATTGGGATAATCTCCTCCATTATTTCCATAGTAGTTTGAACCGTAACCATAACCATATGGCATTCCATAACCATAATTATTGTAAAAAGATGAACCTCCATATCCATAGTTCCATGGGTTGCCAAAGCCATAATTCATACTACCAAACCAGCCGGAGTTCATACCTCCAAAGCTATATCCTAACATTGATGACCAGCCAGGCTGATAAAATCCGCTGCTCATGCCCCAAGGCGAGTAGAAACTACTGTAAGGCGAACCAAAGCCTGAGTTCAAACCATAATACGAACCATAATAAGAACCATAATACGAATTCATCCCATAGCCACCATATGGCATATAGCCATTATAAGGGTTGTAAAAGTTGTTACTTCCACAATTGCAATTATTGCTCGATAAGTTTTGATTAACACTAAGTGGCTGATATCCGGAAACGAAATATTGATTTTCTGTATTTGATAAATCGGGATTGGTCTTCAGCCGATTAGTATATTCTGGATTAACACTTCTGCCTGAATAGCTATCGGTCGGGTTGATAGGTGATACTTTTACAGCAAGTAAATCTTCCTCCTTGTATTGCTTCGCTAAAACCTCTTGCTTAGTAGCATTTAGTTGCGCTCTATCTTTGGAGTTGAAATACATATCGTCAATCTCGACCTGGGCTAATGCCGCAGTCAGCGCAAACACCGCTAATCCAGTTAATAAAGCGTATTTCGTTTTCATACTTACTATTTTGCTTATCTAACTAACGCAAATCTACGCAGAGTGGTGCCTAGATGCAATAGAAAAAATCAATTTTGGGCTCAGGTAGTTATGCCAACATGCGGGTAATATTCAACATTAGTCCTGTTTTTCTAACGTTAACCGGTTTTCATCATCCCATCGTGCAGGTTCTAAGCACTCCGACAGTCTTAAATCTGAAAAATGGGTTGGGTTGAATGTCCTGCTGGCGGTGGAGAAAGATGGTTCGGATATCAAAGACAGGTCATGCTAAAAAATCTCGCTTCCTGTTTTCTAAAATTCTAAAGGCTCCACAATCCAATCCAAATCCATATTTTTGAGGCCTAAATTTTTAAGGATAATGGGAAAGGAGCTGACCGCGCGAAGCGTTGATTATTCACAGTGGTACATTGATTTGGTAAAAAAGGCCGATCTGGCCGAAAACTCAGATGTTCGGGGATGCATGGTAATCAAGCCATACGGATATAGTATTTGGGAAAAAATGCAGCAAGCATTGGATATTATGTTTAAGGAAACGGGACATGTTAATGCCTATTTCCCACTTTTCGTTCCAAAAAGTTTGTTTGAAGCGGAGGAAAAAAATGCCGAAGGGTTTGCTAAAGAATGTGCTATCGTGACTCATTATCGTTTGAAGGCAGATCCAGAAAAAAAAGGCAAGTTGATTGTAGACCCAGATTCAAAACTTGAAGAAGAGCTAGTAGTGCGCCCGACTAGCGAAGCTATTATATGGAGCACGTATAAAAAATGGATTCAATCGTATCGCGATTTGCCGTTATTAATCAATCAATGGGCAAATGTGGTGCGATGGGAAATGCGCACCAGGCTCTTTTTAAGAACAGCGGAATTTCTTTGGCAGGAAGGTCACACCGCGCATGCTACTTCCAATGAGGCAGTAAAAGAAACGGAGCAGATGCTTGATGTGTATGCTGAGTTTGCAGAAACATTCATGGCTATGCCTGTGATCAAGGGGAAGAAGTCTGATGGAGAGAAATTTCCTGGTGCTATTGACACCTATTGTATTGAGGCCATGATGCAAGATGGCAAAGCTTTACAAGTAGGCACTTCACATTTTTTAGGCCAAAATTTTGCAAAAGCATTTGATGTTAAATTTTCGACAAAGGAAGGAAAGCTGGAATTAGTATGGGGAACATCTTGGGGGGTGAGTACCCGCTTGATAGGTGGTTTAATAATGGCCCATTCGGATGATGATGGTTTGGTATTGCCGCCAAAGCTAGCACCTGTCCATATTGTGATCATACCAATTTTCAGAAGTGATGAAGAGTTGCTTAACGTGAGTAGCAAAGTAGACGATATTTCGGCCGCTCTTAAGGCGAAAGGTTATTCGGTTAAATTCGATAATCGTGATAACCTAAAGCCGGGATTTAAGTTTGCTGAGTGGGAACTCAAAGGTGTTCCAATTCGTATAGCTATTGGCCCTCGTGATTTAGAAAATGGCACGGTTGAAGTAGCCCGAAGGGATACAAAAGAAAAGCAAGTAATAAAGATGGACGATGTAGCCATGGCAATACCTAGACTTCTGGATGACATTCAGAGCAACATTTTTCAGAAAGCGTTAAAATTCAAGAACGACAAAACAACAAAGGTTGATTCGTATGATGACTTCAAAAAAGTACTGGATGAAAAGGGTGGATTTGTGTTAGCCCATTGGGATGGAACTGCAGAAACCGAAAGTCTTATTAAAGAAGAAACAAAAGCTACCATCCGTTGCATTCCGTTAGATGCACCTAATGAAGAAGGGAAGTGCATCTATTCAGGTAAACAGTCAACAAAGCGAGTAGTATTTGCGAGAGCTTATTAACCTAAAAATTGCTTGATGGATGCGAACCATTAAAATTGGTTAACTTTAAGCTCTCAACTTTGAACAAACGGCTTGTAGACGCCATTTTGAGTTCTAAATCTTCTTAATTGAATGACATAGATATGATTGAGTGGATGACCGTAATATCATTAATACTTTTTGGCCTGGCCTTAATTGTTGCGGAAATCATTTTTGTGCCCGGAACAACCCTGGTTGGGCTTTTTGGTTTTGCGTTTCTGATCGTGGGTATATCTTTGAGTTTTAATTACTTTGGGCGTGAAATCGGATGGATAACTGTGGGGGGCTCTGCCGTTGCATCAGGAGTCATTGTTTATTTTGCCTTTAAATCGAATTTGTGGGGCAAATTTTCATTGAAAACATCCAGTGATAGTAAGGTTAATGAAGGGGATTTGGATGGACTAACTGCAGGCGAAGAAGGTGTTGCCATATCCGCGTTGCGGCCATCAGGCAAAGCAGAATTAAAAGACAAAACATTTGAGGTCAGAACACAAGGTGCATACGTAGATAGTGGCACGAGGATCCGCATCATAAAAATTTTATCAAACCAAATTATCGTAGAACCAATTTCTTAAAACCTTATCTTTTAAAATTATGGATGGATTAATACTTATTTTCTTTGCTTTCATCGGGATAGTTATCTTTTTCACGTTCATGTATTTCGTACCGGTGGGACTATGGGTGACTGCTATATTTTCCGGTGTAAGAGTGAGCATTGGACAGTTGATTGGTATGCGTCTTCGTAAAATTCCGCCAAGTGTTATTGTTAACTCATTGATCACTGCTAATAAAGCCGGTATACCTCTGACCCCGACTGACCTTGAAACCCATTACCTGGCTGGGGGAAATGTGCCAAATGTAATTCGCGCTTTAATTTCTGCTGATAAAGCGAATATCAGCCTTACGTTTAAACAAGCGACAGCTATTGATCTTGCAGGCCGCGATGTATTCGAAGCGGTTCAAATTTCAGTTAATCCGAAAGTAATCAATACACCTCGTGTTGCAGCAGTTGCAGCCGATGGAATTCAGTTAATAGCTATTGCGCGTGTTACGGTACGCGCCAGTCTTGCGCAATTGGTGGGCGGGGCTGGTGAAGAAACGATTCTTGCCCGTGTAGGTGAGGGTATTGTTACCTCCATTGGTTCTGCGCAATCTCATAAAGAAGTATTGGCCAACCCAGATAAGATATCGAAGCTTGTCCTTTCTCGTGGACTCGATGCGGGCACAGCATTTGAAATCCTTTCCATTGATATTGCCGATGTAGATGTTGGTGCAAATATTGGTGCAAAACTTCAAATTGATCAGGCAACTGCCGATTTAAAAGTAGCTGAGGCAAAAGCGGAGGAGCGGAGAGCTATGGCTGTGGCGTTAGAGCAGGAAATGATTGCAAAAGCCCAGGAAGCTCGTGCTAATGTTATTCAGGCAGAAGCAGAAATACCAAGAGCTATTGCAGATGCATTCACAAAAGGCAATCTTGGTGTAATGGATTATTATAAAATGCAAAATGTGCAGGCCGATACCAGCATGCGGGAGTCCATCTCTGGAACTGGAAAAACAGGGGGAAGCGGACAATCCACGGCTCCAACAAAATAGAATCGATTAGTATTATCGGCATTAATCTTACGGACATGAAAAAGAAGATAATTATCGGAGTGGTTGCTTTTATAGTAATCGTAGTTATATTCCTGGCGTATGCAAACTATCGAAACCGTTCACTTAGCCCACGCGGTAATACAGAATTGACTGTGAATGGACTTACCGTATCGATTCCTTATAGCAGGCCATCTGTCCGCGGGCGAATAGTGTTTGGAACGGAAGACCAAAAAGCACTTCAGCCATATGGCAAATATTGGAGGCTGGGCGCAAATGAGGCTACCGAATTAACGGTGAATAAAGATATCCTATTTAATGACCAGCCTGTTAAGGCCGGCACGTACAGAGTATACGCTATTCCGGGGGCTGATACATTTGAAATAATATTGAATTCAGAATTGGGAAAATGGGGAGCTTTCGAGCCTAATCATGATCTTGATGTCCTTACAACCAAAGTTCCGACAGAAAGCACCAGTTCCTCTATTGAACAATACACAATATCAACAGTAGCAGCAGATGGAGGTATTAATGTTGTATTTGAGTGGTCGGATACAAAATTTGTAGTTCCAATTAAGGCTCAATAAGTCCTTTTATTTTTAAATCCAACAACGCTTACTTATTGGTAAGCGCCAATTTTTTTACGGAGTCCGCAGTTCTTAATAACGCAGCGAATGTTCGAAAAGAGAATCCAAATTACGGCACAAAGCGAATTTTGCAATACGCTAAAAGAGCTCAAACAGGATAGGCCAGTCGATACGCTTCTTCGTAGTGCCTGATCAAATTCTTCCAATCAAAAGCAGAGGAATAATTCTCCACATTGTTGCGCTGCATGATGCGGCTTCTACGGTCTTGGATTAAAAATCTATGGAGGAAGGCGGAAAGTTGTTTCGCGCTCCAGTCGAATGTGCGCTTACCCCGCTCAACTACAAACATCCCACCTTTGTCATGGTCCGGCATATTGCGAAGTAAATAATCACCAAAACCGCTGAGGTCGCTGGTCACAGCTGGCACACCACTGGCCATACATTCCAGAGGGGTGTAACCCCACGGCTCATAATAGCTTGGAAAAATTCCAAGATGACAGCCGCGCACAAATTGACCATAGTCCATGCCGAAGAGTGGATTAGTAGAGTTGATGAAATCCGGATGGTAAACTATTTTTACTTTGTCTTCTTCGCGATTTAGTAAATTTCTCCTCACAAGAAATTGTACAATTTCATCTTGTTCCTCGTTGACGAGTTTGTGTGTAACGGGCAATGGTAATTTAGTGCTCTTCCAGGACTGAATTGTTCTGCGATAACGAAGTTTCCAGTACTCTTCAACAAAATCATTAAGTTCAGGGAGTCGATGATCTTCTCGGATGGTACTTTCGAAGAATAGTCTTTTACCAACTTGCTTTTGAATGGCTTCACACGTTTGCCTGATTTCTTCCATCATGGCCCGCGATTGCATAGCTTCTGGCTTGATGCTATAGAACTCACGTTTGGTGACAAAAAACATCACAACTGTAATGTCGGAATTTTCCTGTTTAAGTTGTTGATTGAGATGAACAAGAGCTTCAAGTGTGAGGTCGAAGCCTTTGTTTTTATATTCGTAGCGACCCGATGTGAAAAAATAAATTGTTTTGTCAAGATCAAACGAATACGAACTAAAGAAGTGGCCCATAACAAATTGGTGGATCTGCTCTTTGTGAATGGCGTGTAGATTTTGAAACTCATGCAGCGCTTCGAAGCGTTCGATATTCAGGCCATTTGGCAGAATCACTTCCGGAGTTCGTCTGAGAATGTGTTTACACTCACGGGCAGTTACATCACTCACAGTAGTCATCACATCGCAATTTTGCGCACAGCCGTACTCGATAGCAGCTTCCGTTTCTACTCCAAATTTTTTTGCTTCATCTTCCCATCTGAAAAAAGGAAGATGAGCATAAAATAAGGGTGAATTGATCGCCAAATGACGGCCAAGCTGAGTTGCATGTGTGGTAAAGATTGTTTTTACCGGCATTTTATCTCTCTTGATATCGAGTATTGGAAGGCCAGCCATCCACTCGTGAAAGTGCCCAATGATTTTATTCCCGTGACCGGCAAGCTTCACTAGTTCATCAAAAAATAGTTTTGTGAGATAAGCAAACCCAATGACTTGATCAATTAAAGTGTTTCCGGAAGGGGTGCTGATGTTGTGGTTTTTCCATAATAAATATTTAATCACGGCAAGTGCTTTTTCTGCAATAGCATTAGGGTTGAGCAACACGACTCTTGGTTTGCCGGTGATAAGCCACTCCGCATAAATTACCTCGTATCCTTTCTTACTCAAATTAGCGGCAGCTTGTCCAAATATATCGGCAGCATCATCCAAGGGTTCAAGTTCAGCCTGTATACTTTTACCGAGGTATGGCCCTATCATACAAAAATGCCCGCTATGATTTTCCATCATGGAAGGAGCTTTCGTACGGATCACCGTATATATTCCCCCAACCTGATTGCAAACTTCCCAGGCTGCTTCAAGTAGCAGCGTATCTTGTTGAGTAGGTGTTTTTTTTAAAGTGCGTTTTGGCATAGGTTAAGTCAAAATGACTGAAAGCGAACGATTTACCTTCAATATAATGTCAAATTTTCTGAAAACCACAACTAAAATGAGATGGATTCTAATTTGATTAACCAGTGGTGTTAAACACCTTGATAGACAGTTATAAGATGAACTTCGAGAAATTCACTATTAAGTCCCAGGAAGCTTTACAGAAAGCAGCAGAAATTGCATTGAGTAAGCAGCAACTGGCCATTGAGCCAGGTCACCTGCTTAAAGCTATTTTAGAGACGGATGAGAACGTTTCTAACTATCTATTCAAGAAACTCAATATCAATGCAATCATTTTGGAAACCAAGCTTGGAGAAATACTGAATTCTTATACAAACGCGTCTGGACAACAACCTTATTTATCAACAGCTACAAATGCTGTTTTGCAAAATGCGGAAAAAGAACTACGTGAATTTAAAGATGAATACGTTGCCGTTGAACATTTATTGTTAGCGCTACTCGCCACCAAAGACAAGGTGGCTTCTATTATGAAAGACTCTGGTTTTGAGAAAGCCTCTCTTATCAAAGCCATTAAAGAATTGCGAGGAGGTTCGAAAGTGACCGATCAAAATGCTGAGGCAAAATACAAATCCCTGGATCGGTATTCAAAAAATCTAAACGATCTTGCTAAACTTGGAAAGATCGACCCTGTCATTGGTCGCGATGAAGAGATCAGGCGAGTACTTCAAATTTTATCACGTAGAACAAAGAACAATCCAATTCTTTTAGGCGAACCGGGTGTCGGCAAGACCGCCATTGTCGAGGGAATGGCCCAGCGCATTGTTAACGGGGATGTTCCTGAAAATCTGAAAACTAAAATACTAATATCACTGGATATGGGTCTTCTTGTAGCCGGTGCAAAATATAAGGGTGAGTTTGAGGAGCGTTTAAAATCAGTGATCAAAGAAGTGGTGGATTCAAATGGAGAAATTGTTCTTTTCATCGATGAAATACACACACTCATAGGTGCCGGTGGAGGCGAAGGAGCAATGGATGCTGCTAATTTACTAAAGCCTGCATTGGCCCGTGGCGAGCTTCATGCGATTGGTGCAACCACATTAAAAGAGTATCAAAAGTATATTGAAAAGGATAAGGCATTGGAGCGCAGGTTTCAGGCTGTAATGGTCGATGAACCTTCTGTAGAAGATTCCATTTCAATCCTTCGCGGGATAAAAGATAAATACGAACTGCATCATGGTGTACGAATAAAAGATGATGCTGTAATCTCGGCAGTTGAATTATCAAGTCGCTATATTTCAGATCGCTTTCTTCCTGATAAGGCGATTGACTTGATGGACGAAGCCGCTGCCAAGTTAAGATTGGAAATGGATTCACTTCCGGAAGAATTGGATGAACTCAATCGAAAGATTATGCAGGTAGAGATTGAACGAGAGGCAATCCGCAGAGAGAAAAATAAAGATAAAGAGACCGTTCTTACCAAAGAAATAGCTGAGCTATCGGCAAGTAGAAATACGCTTAAGGCACAGTGGGAAAATGAAAAATCGATTGTTAATAATCTAAGAAAGGAAAAGGAGAATATTGATAAGCTTAAATTTGAAGCAGAGCAAGCCGAGAAGGCAGGTGATTATGGGAAGGTTGCTGAAATACGCTATGGAAAAGTTACGGAAGCAGAAAAGCGACTAAAAGAATTCCAAATCCAAATGAGGGAATTGCAAGGTGAACATTCACTTTTGAAAGAGGAAGTTGATAGTGAAGATATTGCCGAGGTAGTTGCTAAATGGACTCGCATACCTGTTTCAAAAATGCTTCAAAGCGAACGCGAAAAATTATTGTCTCTGGAGGAAGAGTTAGGGAAGAGAGTGGCAGGACAGGAAGAGGCAATTCGGGCGTTAAGTGATGCGGTAAGGAGAAGCCGTGCTGGAATTCAAGATCCGAAGCGGCCGATAGGGTCATTTATTTTCATGGGCACAACCGGAGTGGGTAAAACAGAATTATCGAAAGCCCTGGCGGATTATTTGTTTAATGACGACAGTGCAATGGTTCGCATTGATATGAGTGAATATCAGGAGAGACACAGCGTCAGTCGTTTGATCGGTGCCCCCCCTGGTTATGTTGGCTATGACGAAGGTGGACAATTGACAGAGGCAGTTCGAAGAAAACCCTATTCCGTAATTCTATTAGATGAGATTGAAAAGGCACATGCTGATGTATTCAATATTTTATTGCAGGTGTTGGATGATGGTAGGTTAACCGACAATAAAGGGCGTGTGGCTAATTTCAAGAACACCATTATCATCATGACCACTAATATTGGTTCGCACATTATTCAGGAGAACTTTGAAAAAATTACTGATGCCAACTATTTCGATGTAATTGAAGAAACCAAGGACCAAGTGTTGGAGGTGTTAAGGAAATCGGTGAGACCTGAGTTTATAAACCGAATTGACGAAATCATTATGTTCCGCCCGTTGAGCCGGGTAGACATACGAAAAATTGCAGAAATACAATTTGAGTTAGTCAAAAAGCGTTTAGCAGAAAGTGGTGTCAAATTAGACATTTCAGAAAAAGCGCTGGACAGATTATCAAAACTAGGGTATGACCCCCAATTTGGAGCCAGGCCACTTAAACGGGTTTTACAGAGGGAAATATTAAATGAGCTGTCCAAACAAATTTTGTCTGGCAAAGTAAACAAAGACACCGTAATTTTTGTTGATATGAAAAATGAGGTTGAGTTTGAATTTATCAACCTCGACAGTGTGGAAGTTGTACAGTAAGGTTTAAAGATTGTGAGGCCCCGGATCACCGGGGAGTTTTGTAGGGTAAGTTCATCCCGAGTTTCGGGAAGGACGGGTTTTTGGGGTTAGGGCGGGCTGAGGAGCTCGCCCTTTTTATGTAATGTTTACATGAGAGATCAAAAAAAATGGGCGATCAAGGTTGCCCATTTCTCTAACTAACTAAACTAATAGTTGAGGTTCATCCATTCGGCTTTTTTCAAAGCCAGGTATTGATTTTTCTCCCGGTCGTAGACCAATGTATCGTACATGAGGGGTATAGTACTTACACCATCCACGGTGAGTAAACCAAATTTATTTTCCCGCTCAACGACTACATAACCATTAAATAGATTCTCGATCTTGTCGAAGTGTGGTTCAATTAATACATTTCCAATATTGTCGACTAGCCCATGTCTTGTTTCGGAAATAATTAAAAACTTCTGAGCCGTTAATTTCTTCACGGAATCATAGCGCAGGGGAAGTATGATATTTCCTTCTTTATTGATGATGCCACTTTTCTCATGACGTTTCACAATAGCCAGTCCCTGTTCAAATTCTTGAGCACTTTCATAGTTAGGATTGATCGCTATGTTATCATGAGTGTCGACAAAACCCCATTTACCGAGAATTTTAACAGGAGCCAATCCTTCTTTGAATTGCCCAATGCCTTCATATCGATTAGCAATACGAAGTCTTCCTTTGTCATCAACAAATCCGTATAAGCCATCGCGTTTAATACCCTGAAGCCCTTCCGAAGCTACGAAAGTAGATCCTGCAATAATTGATTCAGATGAAGTCCGGCTAATAGTTTGTCCATTCAAGCTCACTATTTTTTCAGTTCGATCTGGTAGAAACTCATGTAAGTGATCAGATTCAATTGTAAACTTGTTATCCGTAAAATAAATGATATCACCTGTAAAGCTTTTTAGAAAAGCATTGGTGGGTTGTAACTCTACATACTTTTCTCCATTTACTAATTTGATAGGAAAGGGCTGGGGAGCTACTAACCAATTTTCATCCAAAGCAATAATGCCATATTGCCCTTGAAATTTCACCGCAAGAAGATCTTCTTTGAATTCCAAAATTGAATCATACACGCAATGTATTAACTCTTCACCGTAGCGATTGATGGCTCCTTGATAGTTATTGTAATGAACCGGAAAGTATTTTCCGTTGTAAGAACCTATATCGTCATATAGTCGAATAGTTTTTTTAATGCCAAAAGTATCGTACAAATTCCATCCTGTCTGCCAACTCATTTTTTCTTTGGCTTTTATAAATTTTCCATCCCATTGCAGGGAGTCAAATGTAAAGGGAAGAACTTCAGAACCATCCGTACGAAGGAGTCCGTATTTACTATTTAATCGGCCGACCATTTTATCAAAATGAAAGTCAGTGAGTTCATCGTACATGGGAGCAATTATAGTAGTATAATTTTCATCAATAACACCTATTTTTCCTGACACCGTAATGCGGTAAGATCCTTTAGCCAGAGCCTTTAGTTCATCTCCGGATATTTTCTTTAATTCATGATTTTCGCCATCCAATACTTTCCATTCATCAAACAGCCGTGCCCATACAGTTCCATCTTCGGCAATTTTAATTTCGCGATAAAACGATTGGATCTTTATTTCACCTTCACGGTCAATCAGACCTTGTTTCAAATCCTGGTAGATAACCGCCTTACCTTTACTAAAGGCAGAGATACTGTCAATTAGAAAGTTGGTCAGCTTTTTACCTTCTTCTGTAAATAACGCTGTTTTATTTTCAAAGCTTTCAACGGCATATCTCAGACTTCCAATAGGAGTGATATTTTTAAATTTTAATGGAATGAGTTCATGGTCCTGTAAATCAATCAGACCATGTTCGAACCGTGTACCTTTTTTAATAAATACCACTGCCCGCAGGCTTTGAATTTTTATTCCATCGTACTTAAAAGGAACTTTTATTTTCCCGGTGAGATCCAGACATCCGAAACGACTAATTGTTGGACCTAATTTTTTAAAAGCAATAATTCTATCCCCACCTGTGTACAAGAGGCCTTCAAATTCAGCATTAGTGATAAATTCTTTTTTGAGATTAACAATGCCCCAGCGGTTTCCCAATTTGTAGCCAGTAACTTGACCGATCACAGAAAAACTCCCATCTGACCAACCAAGGGCCTCAAATGAGGCGGGGAGCAATACTGCCCCTTCCTCATTTTTAAGTCCCACTTTTCCGTTCTCTTCGAAAACCAGATACAATTCTGCATGGGTGTGACGGCACATCAAGATGAGAAGGATGATTATGATATGCCGTTTCATTCTGCAAAGTTAACCACCTGAATGTAAATCAGGTTTTTTTTTGGAAACTTTGAGCTAAATTTCCAGCTTAACTAGTCGCGATAAGCGATAGCCCGGATTTGAATATATACGGAGGCTTAAGTGCCATGCAGCAGGCAGGCCTGGAGGTTGTAACAGAGGAGTGTCAGTTTACGCACCTTATTTAATAAACTTTCGGTAGTCATCAAGAGTATCTAAATCAATTGCACCTGATGGAAAGTCAAGTGTTTGAACTAGATTTTTGTGTTGTTGAATTATTTTTTTAGCACCCGAGTCATCATCAACAGTCAATAATTTTTCAAAAAGTGATTTTTCAAAAAGAGCGGGTACACCGGCAGTACCCGAATAATACGAGGCGACAATCAAATTTTTTGTTTGTTTGAAGTTTCGAATAAGGTTATTGAGATGTTGAGTGGTAAGTAAGGGTTGATCACAGACCATCACCACCGCAGCCTCTAATTGCGGAATGATGTTACGTAATTCTGTGAGACCTTTTTTCAGCGAGCTTCCCATTCCTCTTTGCCAATCCACATTGGTAATGATTTCGATGGGCAACTGTTCAATTACTTTTCGATGAGTCGATTCATTGGCGCCTAATACAACAACAACTCTTTCAACTTCGGATTGAAGAGCAATGCGGGTAGCTTTTAGCAATAGTTGTTCCCCGGCTATTTCTAACAACTGCTTGGATTGGCCCATGCGTGAAGAAGGACCTGCTGCGAGAAGGATGATGCCAATCATCTGAACTATGGTTTGCTTGATTCTTGTGATTTATACTTTTTATAGGTGAAGCGTTTAAAGTCTAAGCTTCGTTCTCCGAAATTAATAAGCAATCCAATTTCGAGGTTATACGCTTCGAGGTAATTTATTGCCTGCACAAAGTGAACATCTTCCAATTTGATAATTGCTTTCACCTCAACGGAAATTTTCCTTCTGCTAAAAAGTCTACTCGTCTCGTTCCAATTTGCTTATCCCGATAGTAAATGTGCATTTCAAACTCTCTTGAAAAATGTAATCCTTCATACTGCATTTCTATTTCTAGCGCCCTTTGATAAATTACTTCCTGAAAACCATTTCCTAAGGCCGAATGCACTTTCATAGCACAGCCAATGATTTTGGATGTGAGTTCGGAATACTTGTATTCTTCTTTAATCATATTAATCCGTTCATCACCCAAATCATAGTTCAGACTATGGCAAGGAAAACGCGAGGTAACTATCTCCAGATTTAGTACCCATCTTTCCACCACCGCAGGCGATTATAATAAATTGTTTACCATTAATTTCATACACAGCCGGTGTTGCATAACCTCCAGCCGGCAGTTGGTATTCAAATAGAATCTTGCCCGTATCTTTATCAAATGCCCGGAACTTTTCATCACGACTGGCCGCAATAAAGATAACTTCGCCAGCGGTAGCTACCAGGCCACCATAATTTTCTGTTCCAGTTGGCGGCACTCCTTTTTCTTTTAATTCCTTGAACTCACCAAGAGGAACTTTCCATTTTATCTCGCCTTTATTTAGGTCAATGGCATTTAGTGTTCCCCATGGAGGCTGAACAGCCGGATAACCTTCGGGAGTTAAGAAACGATTATAGCCTGTCATGGAGAATAGAATATCTGGCTCTCTTTCAAAAATTCCTTTCTTTTCATCCACTGTTCGTTCATTTAAATCTAACACATAACGGGCGATAGCATCCCGATCTGTTTCGTTCAAATGTGAGAAAGCGGGCATTACACCTTTGCCGGTCAGAATATATTTTTTCAGGCTCTCTTTGGTATATTTCTCTTGTAAATTATTAATGGACGGTTGCGTGCGACCATCACCTTCCCGGTTTATTCCATGACAAGTTGCACAGTGGGTGCGGTATAATGAAATGCCAGCCCACGCATCTCCTTTCATACGAACATCTACCATCTGTAATATCCAGGGCATTTCATTCGCATTCACATAAAGCACCCCGCTTTCCGGATCGAAAGATGGACCGCCCCATTCCGCTCCACCGTCAAAGCCCGGAAAAATAATGGTTCCTTCTTTGCTCGGTGGAATAAACTGCCGACCAGTTCGCAAGCCTTTGAATTTTTCTTTCACGTATCTTTCTGCTTCCAGAGTAACCGTATTGATCATGTCTTCGGTAAACACCTGCCGTGCAAAGGGTGCCGGTTTTGTTGGAACAGGTTGCGTAGGCCACGCTTCTTCTCCATCCAAATCGGACGGTGGCACGGGAACTTCTTCAATTGGAAAAAGTGGTTCGCCACTATCGCGGTTGAAAAGGTATACAAATCCTGATTTGGTTACTTGGGCAACAGCGTCAATCTTTTGACCATTATGATTGACTGTTACCAGCACAGGGGATGCCGGAAGATCACGGTCCCACATGTCGTGATGAATTGTTTGATAATGCCATTTGCGTTCCCCTGTTTCAGCATTCAGTGCTAACACACAATTAGCATAAAGATTTTGTCCTTTGCGATTGCCACCATAGAAATCAAAGGAAGCAGATCCTGTTGCCGCAAAGACTAACCCACGTTGATGGTCGACTGACATTCCTGACCACGCATTTACACCACCCACTTTTTTCCAGGCATCTTCGGGCCAGGTCTCATAGCCTGGTTCGCCCGGTTGAGGGATCGTATGAAAAACCCACATGAGTTTTCCGGTCTTCACATCAAACGCACGGAGATATCCAGGGGCTGCAATAGGACCTTCGTGCACGCGTGATCCCATGATGATTAGGTTTTTATAAATAACTCCTGGCGTGTTTGACAACACCATGAGTTTGGCAGCACGATCACCAAGTCCTTCTTTCAAACTTACGCGGCCGTTGGTTCCGAAACTTTCGATTTTATTTCCGGTACGTGCATTGATGGCATAAAGATTTTCACCAAAGGAATATAAAATCCGCTTGTCTTCGCCTTCTTCCCAATAGGTAACTCCCCTGTTTACACCAAGTCCTGCATTTTCTTCTCCCGGTTCGAACCTCCAAAGTTCTTTTCCAGTGGCTGCATCTACAGCAAAGGCTTTCAGCTGAGCTGACGTTGCGTAAAGCACTCCATCTACAATAATTGGATTGCATTGAAGTTGAGTACGGTTATTTATAGTGTCTGCATCGTGAGTGCGATAGGTCCAGGCAACCTGAAGTTTGTGTACATTCCCTTTTGTTATTTCATCAAGTTGAGAGTATTGTATCCCGTCTGGAGTGCCACCCTTCACCTTCCAACCTGTATATTGGTCGTTCGATTGATTGCAGGAAATTAGTAAGGCGATGAAAAGAAATTGAAGAAGCTTCATAGAATCAAATTTTCTGATGAAGCTCTTGAAATTGGAACGGCTTTACAAGTGTTATTTCTCCAGCGGTTTAGCAGCATGAAATCGATTTCTTCCGGTGGCTTAAAAAAAGAAGATCAAAAAGACTCAATGTGTCAGCTATGAGTATCAGAGCTAATACTCCACACCCGAGGGCAGTTTTTCTTGATTTCATGAAGTTTACTTCATAAAAGCTGTTATTTCATCTGGTGTAACTGCTTCTCCTTTATTGCCGAATGAATTTCTTATGTAGTTTAGAAGATCGCTGGTTTCCTGGGCTGAGAGATCAATTCCAAGCATTTCGGTATTATATTTTTTTCCATTTACGGTCATCTCACCAGTAGCTCCTTTAAGGACCTGCATGACAGACCGTTTTTTATCTGCCATCATATAGTCGGATTTGGCAACTGGTGGATAAATATCTTCTACGCCTTCGCCTTGCTCCATGTGGCATGAGAGGCAATAGGTAAGGTAGACTTCCTTACCCCTCTCCATACTGGCCTTTAAGTCGAACGGAGATTTCTTCTGAAATGAGAATAAGGAAAGAGACACTACAAGCATAAAGAAAAGTAACACTAAATATTTCATGGGTAGTTGTATGGTTAAATGATTTGTTTGGTTTAATCTTTTATGTATGTACGGCTGACGGGAAAATTCTTAATTCAACCACCTTCAAATCAATGATGCATTGGTGAATTCTACCTTTTTTTGACAAAGCGATTTAACGTTCAAATTCAACTATGTATTCAGAAAGATATTGATGGTTACTTCCTTCCATATCTTTAAAAAAGAGCCGCGCTTTTTTTCCTAATCTCAGGCATGTGAATTTTTCCTTAATGTCTTCCGGGTTGTTAAGCGGCTGCAATGAAGGATACCACAACGTGTGGCCGGGTCGGCTTACTAGCAGCTGAGGTTTACTCCAGGCTTGCGAATTTTTGCCTTCTCCCAAATCCTGGTTAGTGTTGAATGATATATATAGATTACTTCCTTTCCATGATTTGCCTTCTACCATTCCCATCAGCATCACCCAACAATTCAGGTAAGTGTTCCAACTAACGGAAGGACCCCAGTGAAATTTTTTATCCGGTGCAGATGCCGGTCCCCCTCCTTCACCTTCAGGGATTTGCAAAGAGGAAATAGGAGAACCGATTCCATTGTGTGGTGCATTAAAACCATTTCCATCCCAGCGCCTTGCAGCGCCCTCAGGATTTTCTAACCCGGCAAGTTTGATCCTTGCCACACTGATGCATTGCCCACTCCATTCAACGGAGGCGTTATAACTGTCTTCCCCATATTCCCCTGGATAACCATATTCCCCATAAAACAAATACAAATAATCGCCAACAGCCACAGCTGATGGATCGCCAACGCCACCAGCAAATGTGTTGGAAGTATTATGAGGTTTTAAGATGAGACGAGGTTGCAGATCTTCCAGAAATAGTCCTTTGTTCTCCCAACTTAAACCTCCATCCGTTGATTTCATAATACCAATGCGGCACACTGCCGCTGCAGATTCAGGCCCCCGCAATCCTTCAGGCCATTTTTCGTTTTTATAGCCGGTTCCCATTTTTTCATCAAATGGAAGAGTGGCGGGATAATTTTCATTGTGATACACAGCAAATAATGTTTTGCCGGAACCATCATTTGTATCCTGGTAAACAGTCTCGAACCATACTGCACCGTGTAGCCCTCTTGTACCTGCTGGTGCATTCGGTGGCATTTTAGGAACAATAAATTCCTCTGCTTTCCTTAGAAAAGCCTCATCAGCATTGTTCCCATCCGCATAGTTCAGTTCATTGGAATTTCCCCATACCGGGTCTTCGCCATATTTACCTGGAAAAATGCGAAAAGTATCACCAATCCATACTTCGGCCATGTTGCAATCCACAAATGAATTAAATAGAAATTTAGAAGACGGTATGAGCTTGAATGTAGGCTCACCAACCTTAGGTTGTTCAGCTAGTCTTTTGCCACAGGCAAACCCTATAAGCAAGATTATGACAACGAGTAGCGGATGTTTTAACTTTTTCATAATGCTTTAAGCCAATTGTTTTGAATGAAAGATCAATAAGAAATGTACAACAAACTGTTTAACCTATAATTAGTTCGCAATCCAATTGTGCTAATATTATATATAACGTCCCGTTAAACTGAGGAATGTTGGACTATTGACCCCAAACAACCAGCAGTTTATCATACTAAATAAACAGTTCAGTAACAATTTTTTAACTACATTCTTTTTTAAATGAGAGATTTAGCAAAAAAATAAAACATGAAAACAAAATTATTAATAATGGCAATGGTGAGTCTAATGGTGGGAAAAGTCTTTTCTCAACAAACTAACTTAGTGGTCGTAATCAAGAACATAAAAGAGGCAAAGGGAACAATAGCTGTCGCCTTATTTGATAACGAAGCAGATTTCACAAGCAAGATGCGTCAAGGAAAAACCACTGTGGCTAAAACAGATGAAATTCAGGTCACTTTTGAAAACATTGTTCCGGGTATTTACGCCATCAGCGTCATGCACGATGCCAATGAAAATGATGAACTCGATTCTAATGCATTTGGCATTCCAAAGGAGGGCTTTGGTTTTTCCAATGATGCTATGGGGATGTTTGGTCCACCATCTTTTGAGAAAGCGAAATTTAATTTTACAGGTGAAAATAAAGTCTACATTACCCTGAAGTATATGTAGTGGATATTTCCAGAAGCTTTTGTAGGTAAAATACAATATCTATAAGCCGTTATTTTTAATCCGGGATTCTTGATCTAATTTGAGGGCAGGTAAATGGCAATATGCTCTCAGGGTTGTACAGATCGGCTTTTTTGCTGGTTTTTCTTCTTTTCGGTTTTCTTGGCTCGTTCAGTCAGAGTTGGAAGGAATTCTATGATCAGTCTGTAAAACTGTATGATCAGGAACAACTTGTTGAAGCTTATGATCAAGCGGAGCTATCGCTGCAACGCTATATTAACGAAAGCGGGGCCGTTGATGAGAATTACGCAGCCATTCTCCGGCACTTAGCCAATGTGTGCTATGGATTAGAGAAGTATGATCAGGGAATTGAATATCTACTTAAAGAGATTCAAATTCGTGAATCGAAGCCAGATCAGGGCCTGGCAGATGCCCGTATCAACCTGGCAGAATTTTTCAAGCAGCAGGAAAAGTATGGTGAAGCTATTGAGCAGATTAAGGTAAGCGAAAAGATACTTCAGGGTTATTTTCAATCCACCGATCCAGAATTAATTTCATGCAGGCTCAATCTGGCGACTACCTATTACCTGGCGGGAGTATTGCCTGCATCGTATGAAATTTTTCAGGAGCACTTCAAGAAACTGAATGAGATTACCAGATCTGAGAACGAAGAACTTCGTGCCTTGTATTACTACGGACTTTTACTGAACGATCTTGGCAAAATCGAAGAGGCAGTCTATACTTTTATACGAGCCAGGGAATTGTGGGAGAAGGAGGGGCAGAACAATGATTTGGAGTTTGCTTCGGTGCTTTCCGGTCTTGGTCAGGCCTTTCATCAGTACAATTTATTTTTTAAAGCCGAAGAAGCCTACCTGCTGGCACAGCAACTTTATGAATCGCTCCAATTAATTAATAATAATTATTTTAAACTGATTAATGCGCGAGCGGTCAACCTTCAGTCTTTAGGACAAACGGCCAAAGCACAAGAACTTTTCGCAATTATACAACGCCATCCTGAGGGTGGCGCCATGTATGCAGCCTCCCTAAACAACCGCGCTACTTTCTATCAGAACAAAGGCGACTATGAAGAAGCCGAAAAATTGTATCTGGAGGCGCTCAATAAATTCAACCAAAGCAATACGGATAGTAAACTCTTGCATGCAGAGACGAAATCTAATCTTGCCATTCTAAAATCTGATCAGGGAAAATACGATGAAGCCATTGCTTTGTTAATGGATGCGAGGAATACGTATGAAGATTCAGAAGCAACAGGAACTGTCGGATACTTAAATGTATTAAACAAGATGGGATCCGTTTATTTGAAAGCCGGGAAGTATACCCAAGCAAAAGAATCTTTCGATGTAGCCTATGTGCTTTCCTCTAATTCACCGGAGACAACAATGGTGGCTAGTCTTCAGTCATTAACTGGCTTGGGTTCACTGTCTTTTCAAAAAGGAAAAATAATCGAGGCAGATTCAATTTTTAAATTTGTGATTGCTATTTACGAAGGCCAAAAACTAAGAAAAGATGCGAATTACCTGGCCGCTTTGAATAACCTTGCCTCCGTCAAGCAACTGCAAGGGCAGTTAAAAGTCAGTCGTGATCTCGTGCGTAAAATGTCAAATCAGACGGCTGAGTTGTATGGTAATGAAAGTAGACTGTATGCTCTTGCACTAAATAATCTGGCCATGCTGGACTTACGCTTAGGTTTTGTTTCGGCCGCTAAACTCTCAATTGATTCAACGATAACAATTTATACAAATCTTAAGGCAACCCAATCGACTGATTATGCTCTGAGTTTGGCCACGAAAGGCAGATACTATCAAATGCTGGGTAACTACAATGTGGCGGAGCCTGACTTTAAGCGAGCTCTTGAAATTGTTTCTAAAAATGAAGGTCCTAAAAGTCCCCAGTATGCACAATTATTGAATAATCAAGCCCTGCTCTTACAAACACTTGGGAATTATGAGGGTGCAGAGAAACTTTTAATTGAATGTAAGGAAATTGTAGAAAACCGAATTGGTAAAAATAATGTGGAATACTCAACAGCACTTCAAAATGTGGCCGCGCTTCTTCAAATGCAAAACCAATTTGCTCGGGCAGAGAAGATGTTGGAAGAGGCCCAGTCAATTGACAAAGTTATTTTGGGCGAAATGAACCCTCAATATGCGGTTCTAATTCAAAACCTGGCGACTGTCTATCAAAAGACGGGCAGAACAAAAGAGGCAGAAGTCTATTTAAATAGTGCACTAAGAAACTATGAATTTAATTTTGGGAGGAAACATGGGTCTTATGCCACCACCATTGGCAACCTCGCTTCACTTTATCAAGATGAATATAAATGGGAACAGGCAGAAGCTGCCTGGAAAGAAAGTCTGAATATTAGAAAAGAATTAGTAGGGGAGGAACACCCGGACTATGTGCGCGCGCAACTTGGATTGGCAGGTCTTTATCATGCACAATCTAAATTGGAAGATGCTGAAGCCTTGTATGAGATTGTCATTAAAAATTATCAAAAACAGGTTAAAGTTTTTTTTCCTTCCATGAGCGAGAAGGAGAAGGCTGCTTTTTTTGCGAAAGTGAGAAATGCTTTCGACTCCTATAGCGATTTTGCTTTTGAGTATTCTGCTACCAATAGTGTAAAAAGGCCGGAGCTATTAAAAAAAGTTTATGATCTGCAACTTATTAACAAAGCCATCTTACTCAGTTCTTCCAGTAATATCCGGGCAAAAATTCTGGGAACCAAAGACACCCAAATTCTCTCACTGTATCAGGAGTGGCTTCGAACGAAGGAACTTATTTTGAAGTGGTATACACAATACTCTATTGAAGAGCGTGACCAGATGGATATTAAACAACTTGAAAACAGAGCAAATGACCTGGAAAAATCGCTATCCCTTCAGTCTTCTTTTTTTAAGGAAGGAATGGACGAAGAGTTGATCACCTGGTCAGAAGTAAAAAAATCACTTTCAACAGGAGAAGCAGCTGTAGAAATACTTCGGATTAAAAAGAAATTTGAAAAAGATACTATTTACTATGTTGGGTTACTGGTAAACAGCCAATCTGAATTCCCGGAAGCAGTAATTTTTCCATTTGGCAATAAGTTGGAGAGCCGCTATTATAAATTTCTCCGGAACAGTATCAAATTTTTTCACAAAGATTCAATATCATATCCCGTTTTCTGGAAGCCCTTGGAGGAGAAGTTGAACAATGTTAAAACCGTATTTATAAGTTGTGATGGTGTTTTTAATAAGGTCAATTTTAATGTATTGAGAGAAAAGAATTCTGATCAATTTGTCATCGACAAATGGTTAGTAAGAAGGCTAAGTAATACACGCGAATTGGTGGAAATAAGAAAGGCCACTGAATCTGTTACGGTTTCAAATAGCGCCTTGCTGATTGGGTTTGCTGATTTTAATTTAGAAGCTACTAACATATCATTATCAGATACCAAACGAAGTGCCGCCCATTTTTTTGGATTTGAAGGTGATGAGATCCCTGTGCTTCCGGCAACAGAGAAAGAAGTAAATCTTTTGGGGCAATTGATGACCTCCAGGCAATGGGCGGTTACTAAATTGATGCAGGCGGAGGCCTCTGAAGAAAACATAAAGAAACTTCAAGGTCAATCGGTCGTTCATATTGCATCACATGGTTATTTCTTAATGGATATAGCCCAGGAAGAGTCCTCCTACAATCAAGACTTTTTAAGTAACCCTCTTTTTCAATCCGGAATACTTTTGTCGGGTGCGGCAGTCCCGGCCCGGGCGCGCGAAGGTAAGGAAGATGGAATATTAACAGCATACGAAGCAATGAGTCTAAATATGGATAAGACCGAACTCGTGGCTTTATCGGCCTGTGAGACAGGGCTTGGAGAAATTCAAAATGGAGAAGGTGTATTTGGCCTTCAGCGATCTTTTTTAGTGGCAGGCGCCAGTTCGATACTAATGAGTTTGTGGCAGGTTGACGATGTGGCAACTCAGGAATTGATGATCAAGTTTTATTCCGTTTGGTTAGGTGGTGAGGACAAACACGAGGCGTTTAAAAAAGCACAGCTAGAAATGAAAGATAAGTTTAAAGAACCTTATTATTGGGGTGGATTTATAATGGTAGGAAAATAGATTGAATATGAAGGCAGTAATTTTAATCATTGGATTAGATCTGATCTTCACCATTGGGTGGGCGCAAAATACGCAGCCAGTAACGGTAGATTCAATGGCTCTTTATAATGCTACTAAAAAGCCAGCCATCAGTGACCCGAAGATGACCGAGTATGCTCCCACTATTCAGGCGGATGGAAAGACGATCATTTATGAGGCTAGTTTGAACGGAAAAAAATATAACCTGTTTCAAACCACGAATGACAGTAAAGTATGGGGTGCACCTTTATCGCTGGAGCAAATTAATTCGTCAGGTGATTCGTTGGATTTGATTGGAGGACCAAGCCTTAGCTTTGATGGTAATATTTTATATTTCTTTCGGTCTGTTTGGGCCAATGATGATACCGGAAATAAACATGCTAACGAAGAAATTTTTTTTTCCAATCGTGAAAAGAACGGGTGGAGTGAGCCTGTTACATTAGGCAAACCCATCAATACCACAGGCTATGAAGGATTTCCTTCCATAAGTGCAGATGGATCAACGTTATATTTTGTAAGACAAAATACAGAGGGACCACGAGATAAGGACTTACACAAATTGGAGCAGTTCTGCACCTCTATTCATCGTTCGGTTAAGAATGCGGATGGAAATTGGGGGCGGCCCGAAAAATTAGGATGGCCCATTAATCAGGATTGTGAAAAGGCACCCAGAATCATGGCGGATGGACGCACGTTGATCTTTTCTTCAAACCGACAAGGAGGGAAAGGAGGATATGACATGTATCAATCCAAATTGAACGTCTTGGGTGAATGGATGATGCCTGAACCTCTTGATTTTGTGAACACAGCTCTCGATGATCAGCTGCCGTGCATTTCGGCTGAAGGCGATATCATGTATTACACCTACAATAATACCGACATCTATTCTGTAACTATACCATATAAATTTCGACAGTTTATGAACAATATTGTTCAAGGATACATAACAGATGAAGATACAAAACAAGGTATTGCCGCTACGGTCATTGTTACCGATGCATTGACTTCCGAACAGATTATTCAATTGGAGAACAATCCATCCGATGGACGCTATACCGTGGTATTGCCAGTTGGTCGTAGTTTTAACATTGAATATGTCAAAGAGGGCTATTCCAGTTTTGCTTCTCCGTTAGATTTGAGAGAAGTAAAGAAATACCAGGAGATAACTATGGATGTTCAGCTTTTCAAAGCTGTGCGCCTGAACATTACCGTTAATGACCGTGAAATTTTTGAACCGATTGCTGCGGAAATTAAAATTAAAATAAAGGGTGAGAACACCTTTATCAGGGACCTAAAAAACAATTCTACAACTGGTTTTATCAGTGTTGATTTACCCGTAGGTAATGACTATGAGATCATTGCCGGGGCTCAACATTTTAAAAGCACTATCGATAATTTTGATGCTTCGGGATTGGTCATCTATCGTGATTTTGAAAAATACATTGAGCTTGTCCCTGAGAAAACGGAACTTGTCATAAATGTTTTAGATCGTTCAAACAATTCAAAAGTTAAATCAAAGATTTTATTAAAGAATAAAAGTCGTGATGAAATTATCGAAGTGCAAGGTAATCAAATGGTCTCTTTACGCGCTGGCGACCGATATGAGGTAGAGGTGACGAGTGATCAGGGCTATGCCTTTAACTCGGCAACGTTGGATTTAAGTGAAGGATCTACTGAACCAATTACTATTCCGTTACTGAAACTGGAGCAAAATGCGTTGCTTACCCTGAAAGATATTGTTTTCGAATCGAACTCTGCAGTACTTTCAGAAAGTTCATTTATTGAATTACAACGTGTGATCCAGTTGATGCGCCAGAATCCAACTTTGAAAGTGGAAATTGGTGCTCACACGGATGATGTTGGGTCAGATAGTTATAACTTGATATTATCCGAAAAACGCGCAAAAAGTGTAGTGGAGTATCTCCTGCAGAATAGTATCGTATTGGAACGGTTCATCGCAAAGGGCTTTGGAGAATCCTTAGTGAAGGTTCCCAATACCAACGAAGAGAACCGGGCTGCCAACAGACGGGTGGAATTAAGAATATTAAGTATTTAAGGTAATTCGATGAGAATATTAACTTTTCTAATAGCGCTGCTCTCCCTCAGTCAACTTGGTTATGGACAACGTGTAAAATACAAAGATTTATTTCCAACACTATCCTCATTGTCAAATGAGGAAATTAAAGATAAACTTAAAGAATATTTAGCACAGGACTTAGACAACCCGAATGCAAATTTCAGGTTAGCCTATGTATATGAAATCAATTATAGAAGAGCAGATCCTTTGACAGCGTTTGAATTTGCTATGGCTAATGCCGAGCAAACAAAGGTTCGCTATATAAAATCGAAGCAACTTGTGGACGAACGTGAAGTTGAACGAAATAATGAATACTACTTTCCTCTTTTTAAAACGTTTGATGCAAATGGAAAGCCATACGTAAATTTTGTTCAGGTCCAACAAAAAATTGATAATGGTTATGATTCAGCGAATCTGTTTATGGAAAGAATGCCCACCATTTATGGAAATTTTACCAGGAGCGTCTATCACTATGATTTGGCTGCAAAACTATTTGCGGGCATCAGCAGCCGGTATCACTCAACGGAAGATTTACTTTTGCTTCACAATAATGAGTTGGATGCAGAACTTGGAAAGTTAAAGATGCATTATGACTCGACACTAATTTTTCTGAATCAATACCTGGAGCTTATAAAAGCTTATCCGGTTCACAATCATCAACAGCACTATCAAGTTCAGCTCATCAAAACATACCGTCTGGATGGATTGCAATCCAGAGTAAATTTTCTGGTAAATGCAATTTCTTTGTGGGACTATGGAATATGGGTTAATCAGGTACGGGAGAAGGTGGTCACAGATATTATAAGCTTGCGCACAAAACTGAAACAACAAGAAGTAAGTTTAGACAAGTCTCTTGAAAAAGCATCTTCTATTTCTTTTGGAGATTCATACCCATTAATGACCCTGGACAAGCAGTCCATGTTTGCATTGGCGAATTTTGACAGGCAATCATTAGTACAATCGCTCTTTAATTATAAAGCATTTAAGCAAGAATACATACGTCAACGTAAGCAATTACAAGTGGATACCTTGATAAGTGAGAGAAATGCGCAAGTGTATACCCAATTGATCTATTCCAACCGTAAGGCAGACACACTTCTTTTGCAGGTCAAAACTGACATTACACCTTTGAAAATAGAAAAGCACAAAGATTTTTTAACTACTTATTACAAGGGGAAAACCGGATTAGACAGCATGATTCAGATGGAGGAAACGGCAATTCGAGATGATTTTCGGAAGCAATCAAGTTTAATTCAAACTGTTGTCAGACAAATGCAAATTGATTATGCGGGTGAACCCGGAAAAACAGTAAGGGTAACGCGGGCAAATGTTCCTCTATTTATTTTGACTGGCGATTCCCTACCGGTTGATAATTTATTGCATACCCGGAAACTTATCAGAAATCCGGATGGAAGCTTGTATGCTGGTGGGATGTATAGACCTGATAAAAAGCCTGGCAATCTTGTTGTATTTGTTGCTAAAATAAATCCGGAAGGTAAAGGTGAATGGTTTAAATCATTCAACTTAAAAGCTGACAGCTTGAGCAAAAACGCATTTGACAATATGATTGGCCCTATGACATTGACAAAAGAAGGGTGCGTTTTTATTATTCACACGAAAGAGGTCTCTGTACCTACCGGACAACCAAGTACGGCAAGGAGACTAAATACCCTCGTTTATCTAAGCGAAAAAGGTGAAGAAAAAAAGAGGAAGAAACTTGCGGAGTTGAATTACCCAAGGTACATCACTTATAACGAATCAATAAATGGTATTGTTATTTTATTAAAAGGTGATCTGCAAAATGAAAATACTACCACAAAAGAGAATATAGTTCTTCTTAGCTATAATGTGTTGGGTGACCAATTGTGGAAAACGGAAATTCCGTTAATGGGGAACGTTATTAAACTTTCTAACTTGAATGATGGATATGCGATAGCGGGTAATTACCTGTTGATTACAGACCTTGGCGGTAAGGAATTTCGCACACGCATAACCGAACGGGAGGTTAATCCCTATTTTATTAAGATTAAAATCACCGGAGAGATATCCTTCATTAAGCCGCTGAGTTTGAGCACAACTCTGGTGACGACACGAGTCGTGAAAATAAATGACAGTTCAATTCATTTACTTGGATACAATGGTACGCTGGCCAGCCAAAAGTCCAACCAGGAGTTAACTAGCCACATCATGATTAATTCCAGTGGACAGATTATTCTTAATGATCATATCCAGTAAAAAATCCTCACACTCAAATAATGACGACATCAAACGATTGCAAAAGCTCTTTCCTGCGTGGTATTGATATTATTAAACCGAATTGCACTTCATTTGTTAGATTCGCGAAACGTACGGCAATAAACTTAAACGGATTTTAACTTCATGACCCTACTTTCTGAACTGTTTCCCTACAAATTCGACAAGAAATATTCCAAACCGGTTGCATACTTCTCAATGGAATTTGCCATTGATCAGGCTTTAAAAATCTATAGTGGAGGGTTAGGCTTTCTTGCAGGGTCGCATATGCGTAGCGCCTTCGAATTGAAACAAAACCTGATTGGCATTGGTATCTTGTGGAAATATGGGTACTACGATCAGGAGAGAAATAAGGATGGAACCCTTAAAGCAAGCTATATTCAAAAGGAGTATTCTTTTTTAATGGATACGGGCATATTATTTCCGATAACCATTCACAATCATGTCGTTAATGTAAAAGCGTTCTTATTAAGGCCAGAAGTGTTTAACACCGTTCCTGTTTTCTTATTAAGTACTGACATAGCTGAAAATGATCATTTAGCTCAAACTATTTGCCATCGCTTATATGACTCTCATGAATCAGCACGAATTGCCCAGTCTATTTTATTGGGAATTGGGGGGGCCAAGTTATTGGAGGCATTAGGCAGGGAAACGGAAACCTACCACATGAATGAAGGTCATGCCTTGCCATTATGTTTTTACCTTCTCGATAAGTATAAAGAATTGGATGAAGTAAAGAAAAGGATTGTGTTTACCACGCATACTCCTGAAAAAGCCGGCAATGAAGAGCATTCAATAAAGACATTGGAACTTCTTAGCTTTTTCCATGGAGTCGGACATGATATGGTTTTAAAATTAGCTGCACCAGATCAAAATAACTTGAGCTATACATTGGCCGCTCTAAGGATGGCCAATAAAGCGAATGGGGTTTCCTATTTGCACGGAGTTGTTTCACGAAAGATGTGGGAAGCCCATGATGGCGTCTGCGAAATTACAGAAATCACAAACGCCCAAAATAAAACGTATTGGTTAGATGCCCAACTTGATTCTTACCTGAAATCTGGTAACGACAAAGGTTTAGCCATTAGAAAGAAACAGATGAAACAAAACCTCTTCAAAGTGGTGGCCAATCAGACGGGCAAACTATTTGATGAAAACATAATTACCATTGTATGGGCCAGGCGATTTGCTGGATACAAACGTGCTGACTTGCTTTTAAGAGATTTTGAGAGATTCAAAAAAATGATCTTAAATAAGAAGTATCCGGTGCAGTTTATTTGGGCAGGGAAACCATATCCAGAAGATTATGGATCATTTGATACATTCAATGGCATAATGCGCAAAACAAAAGAATTTTCCAATTGTGCAGTACTAATAGGATATGAAATGGAACTTTCCGGGTTGTTAAAAAAAGGATCTGATGTCTGGCTCAATAACCCCAGAATGTATCGCGAAGCTTCTGGCACAAGTGGCATGACCGCAGCGATGAATGGATCAATTAACGTATCCATTCCTGATGGGTGGGTTCCAGAATTTTCAAAGCATGGTGAAAATTGTTTTATTATTGCACCTTCTGAAGACGTTAACAGTGTCGAAAAACAGGATGACACCGATAATAATAACCTGCTTACTTTATTAGAGAAGGAAGTGATTCCTATGTATTACTCTGAACCGAATTCGTGGATGAAGATCATGAAACAAAGCATGAAAGATATCATCCCTATGTTTGACTCTAACCGAATGGCTCGAGAGTACTATGAAAAAATGTATTTGGCCGATCCAGAAGGTATCCCAAAGAAAAAATCAATAAAAGAACTTGTGGTGAACTAAAACTGTATGTTCAGGTGTTGAATTCAACCTTCTGTCTTTAAGTATCCTCATCTATCATCCTTAAGGTGACTATGTTTTTTTCCGAATTGATTGATCAGCTTATGTGGAAGAAATAGAATTTTACGGGTATCTTGATTTGTTAAATTAGGAGATAACCTGATCAGACATGGATATTGATATTTGATCTTCCCTTGCATGAAACACCTCGTCATTATCGGAAATGGAATCTCAGGAATAACAGCGGCACGGCACGTTCGTAAACGCTGCAATTTTCGAATTACCGTAATTTCATCCGAGACAGATCATTTCTTTTCCCGAACAGCGCTCATGTACATCTACATGGGTCACATGAAATATGAAAATACTAAGCCATACGAAGACTGGTTCTGGAAAAAGAACAAAATTGAACTGGTACGCGATTATGTTGAAAAGCTAGAGACGAGTGTAAAAACAGTCAAGCTGAAATCCGGGACTAAAATTAATTACGATGTTTTGATAATTGCTACGGGCTCATCCTCAAATAAATTTGGATGGCCTGGTCAGGATCTGCAGGGAGTACAAGGGCTTTACGGTCATCCCGATCTTGAATTAATGGAGCAAAATACAAAAGGTATTAAACATGCTGTTGTGGTTGGTGGAGGATTGATTGGTATTGAAATGACTGAGATGTTGCTATCAAGGAACATTGCTGTAACTTTTTTAGTACGCGAACCCGAATTCTGGAGTATTGTACTTCCAGTGCAGGAAGCCGGTATGATCAGCCGTCATATACGTTCACATCACGTTGATTTGCGACTTGGGATTGAGCTAAATGAAATTCTAAGTGATGAAACGGGAAGAGTAAAGGGCATTGTTACAAATGCAGGAGACACTATTGAATGCCAGTTTGTAGGATTGACTGTTGGAGTTTTGCCAAACGTCAGGTTTCTGAAAGACTCAGGGGTAGAACTAAAACGCGGGGTCTTAGTCAATGAATTTTTAGAGACCAATGTACCTGATGTGTTTGCTATTGGCGATTGTGTGGAACGTAAATATGATTTGCCAGGACGGAAAAACATAGAGCAAGTTTGGTATACTGGTCGAATGATGGGTGAAGTAGTAGCGCAAACAATATGTGGAGAAAGGACAAAGTATGAACCGGGTCCCTGGTTTAACTCAGCGAAGTTTTTTGATATAGAGTATCAAACTTACGGAAGTGTCTGGAATGAGTTAAAACCAGATGAGACTGAATTTTATTGGGAACATACCACCGGAATGAAATGTATTCATGTAGTGTGGGACAAGACCACGAATCAATTTCTTGGCTTGAATACGTTTGGGATTCGCATGCGACATGAATGTTTTGACAGGTGGCTGCGAGAGAATAAAAGTATTGACTATATCATGGAACATTTAGCAGAGGCAAATTTCGACCCTGAGTTTTTTTATAGGCATGAAAAGGAGATACTTTGCAGGTTCAAAGAACAAGTAATGAAAATTAGCCAATAAGTATGAAATTGATCAAAACTATTGGCCTCACTCTCTTTATCATTGGCTTTACCATTTTTAATTTTTCTTTTTTTTGGTCAAGCTATACGCTAACACCGGCCATCCTGAAAAGTCAGGTGAGTGACGAGAAGAAGGCAAACTCCTTGCTGCAGGAAGTATCTGGTATTCTTGGAACGGAGGTGTCATCTAATTTTGGGTTTGTTGCCGAACTATCATCGGCAATAGATCGAGTGAATGAAGAGCAGGTCGCAACTTTTGGATTATCAAATCAGGAGTTGGATCAACTTGCTGAGCTCAACAAGGATAAATTTCAAATTGCATCTGTAGATGCGTTGTTTAAAGGGGGTGATGAACAAAATACGTTTAAGCGCAAAGCCTTTAGAGAGTATGGCAGTTGGTTAGAGGGTCAACTGGCATCACGTGACCAGCTTCAAAATGTTGCTGACAATATCAGGACCTATGGAATTGTAAGTCAGTTTGGATTTGATCGTTATGTTATCAAAGAGTTAATGTACTCCATCACCAAAGCGTCTGCTATTAGTCCGGTAAGAAGCAATCCTTTTCTTTTTTTGTTACTGACTTTTGGACTTAGCATAGTGGGTGCTCTTATGTATATCCTGCCCAAGCTTATGTTACCAGCCGGAATAAAAAATAATGGCATATTTTTTAACCCCATGAAAAATGTGCAATGGCTTGGCATCCTTACCGGATGTTGGTTGATTGCTTTCTATATTTTCCTGTATTTCTATCCCGAATACATGACCAACTGGGTGTTGATGGTGGATCCGGTAAGTATGATGTTGAGTGGTCATGAGGCGGGTCGATTTTTTCTCTATGGTTTTTTATACACGCTTTGCATTTTAGTGATGGGCGTTCGTATGATCATCACCTATCGCCATAGCAAATACCAACTCTTGCGCACCTGCTCCGTGATGTTCTTTCAAACCGCTTTTGCATTTTTGATTCCAGAAATCATGATCAGGCTTAATCAACCTTACTTTGACTTTAAAAATATCTGGCCTCTGGATTATTCTTTCTTTTTTAACAACCGTCTGGATGAACTGCTTGCCAACGGAGGACTTGGAATTTTCATGCTCGTTTGGGGAATCGTCCTTACACTTATAGCAGTTCCGGTATTGGTGTACTTCTTTGGAAAACGGTGGTATTGTTCCTGGGTATGCGGCTGTGGTGGCTTAGCCGAAACAGTAGGTGATCCTTACCGTCATCTTTCCAACAAAAAATTAAGTGCATGGAAAGTGGAACGCTGGATGATCCATGGCGTATTGGTTTTTGCCATAGTTATGACAGTTGGCGTACTATACACATATTTTACGAGCGCTTCCTGGTTCTTATTTTTTGATACCTATAAGCTTCGTGAAGTCTATGGTGCTTTTATCGGAGCAGGTTTTGCGGGTGTAGTCGGAACAGGCTTTTATCCATTGATGGGCAACCGTACCTGGTGTAGGTTTGGATGTCCGTTGGCAGCCTACCTTGGAATTATTCAACGATTTAAATCCAGGTTTAGAATTACTACAAATGGAGGGCAATGTATTTCCTGTGGCAATTGTTCAACATATTGCGAAATGGGTATCGATGTTCGATGGTATGCTCAGAGAGGACAAAATATTGTGCGTTCGTCTTGCGTGGGCTGTGGTATATGTTCTTCGGTCTGTCCTCGTGGAGTTCTGAACCTGGAAGTGAAGACAGAAGATGGAAGATTTGGAGAGCCCATTTTGCTTGGCAACAACAATTTCAAATTAGTTGAATAATTTGAGGATAAGAGGGTTGCCAATGTCAAATTAGTCCTACTTTGTGACTCTAATAGTAAAACGTTGCCACCTGTTATTAAAGTCATCATCCCTGCCTTTAACGAGGAGAATGGTATTGGTGAAGTAGTTCATGAGTTACCAAAGGACCTGGTAACCGAGATTATCGTAGTGAACAATGCCTCCACTGATGACACCGAAAGAATTGCCAGGCAGCATGGAGCTACGGTTTTGCGCGAACCGGTTCCTGGTTACGGACGTGCATGTTTGAAAGGAATTGAATACCTGACTGCATCGGTAAGCAAACCGGACATTGTTGTATTTTTAGATGCCGATCATTCAGATTATCCGGAAGAGATACGGGAATTGATCAAACCCATTATAGAACAAGACATGGACTTAGTAATTGGGTCGCGTGCTTTAGGAAAGAAGGAGAGGGGTTCGATGACCCCACAGCAAATTGTTGGGAACTGGTTAGCTACACGACTTTTAAAATTCTTCTATGGAGTTGCGTTTACAGACTTAGGCCCTTTTCGAGCTATTAAATTCGAGAAATTGTTGTTAATGGATATGCAGGACAAAACGTATGGTTGGACGGTTGAGATGCAACTGAAAGCTGCAAAAATGGGGTTGAGGTGTGATGAGGTTCCAGTGCGATACCGCAAGCGGATTGGTACTTCCAAAATTTCGGGTACAGTAAAAGGAACAATAATGGCAGGGTATAAGATCTTGTATACTATTTTCAAGTATTCATAAGCCCCTGTTGCATGCAATAAACGTAAAGCGTGTCGCCTGAAGTCAATGGAAATTATAATCACTACTCTTTACAGTTTATCACTTCTTTATATTTTCTTGTTTAGTCTGGGACAATTGCACCTTACTTGGATTTACAAAAGAAGCAAGGAAGCGACCACTACTGTGGAGAAACTCGTTGATTTTCCGAAAGTTACTGTGCAACTACCGGTATATAATGAAAAATACGTCATAGAGCGTTTGCTGGATGCGATAAGCAAATTTAATTACCCCAAAAAGAAGTTGGAGATTCAGGTTTTGGACGACTCAACGGATGAAACAACTTCAATTATCATCAGAAAGATAGATCAACTCCGCCTGCTTGACCTTGATTTTATTCTTGTGCATCGCGAAAATAGAGCTGGGTTTAAGGCAGGTGCACTTGACCATGGAATACAATCTGCAAAAGGTGAGTTCATTGCTATTTTCGATGCGGATTTTATTCCCGAACCTGATTTTCTTTTGGAAACATTGCCCTACTTCACTGATCCGACCATAGGTGTGGTACAAACCCGATGGGGGCACATCAATAAAGATTATTCACTGCTTACTCAACTCCAGGCGTTTGGCCTGGATGCTCATTTTTCGATTGAACAAAGCGCAAGAAGCGCGGCAGGAAGTTTTATCAACTTCAATGGTACAGGCGGTGTATGGAGAAAAAAATGTATTGAAGATGCTGGTGGATGGAGTCAGGATACCCTAACGGAAGATCTTGATCTCAGCTATCGGGCACAACTTAAGAAGTGGAAATTCAAGTATCTGGAAGATGTTGCTACGCCAGGTGAGCTTCCAATTATTATGACCGCTATTAAATCGCAGCAATACCGATGGAACAAAGGAGCAGCCGAAACAGCCCGCAAAAATTTTGGAAAAATCTTACGATCTGACCTTCCTATGAAAAATAAAGTTCACGCATTTTTTCATCTCTTTAATAGCTCTGTATTTGTTTGTTTGTTAACTGCTGCTTTGCTTAGTATTCCCATGCTATATATTAAGCAGTCGCACCCGGGGATTGAATGGTTGTTTGACTTTGGCATTATTTTTCTAATAGGATTTATGTCTATCACCTTATTTTATTGGGTCGCTACGAAACGATTTTATGAGAATAGTCCGGCCACGACTTTTTTGTCACTTTATCCACGTTTTCTGATTGTTTCGATGGGGCTTTCGTTGCACAATGGGTTAGCAGTATTAGAAGGTCTCCTTGGTCGTAGAACTTCATTTGTTCGCACACCCAAATTTAATTTAGACAAAGGTGAAATGTGGAGACAAAATAGCTACATCACTACTCGAATTAACTGGCTCACCATCCTCGAAGGAATTTTGTGTCTCTATTTTATTTTTGGAATTATAGCAGGCTTTCAACTTCATGATAATGGCCTATTGTTGTTTCATGTTATGCTGACCCTGGGATATGGTGGAGTATTTTATTATTCGGTAAGACCAGCCTTTCATGCCTAAGGTAAAAGCATCATCCTGGTTTTTATTTATCGGCTCGGCATTTCTATATGTTTTTGTTGAGTATGATATTACACGCCATGACACATTCGGGCTTTTCAGTTGTGCCGGAGTTTTATTTTTAATTTATGCATGGGTAATGCGATCTGTTGATGAGAGTGAAGTATCATACTGGTTAATAGCCTCGCTGTTATTTCGTTCAAGCCTATGGTTTGCCTTGCCTAATTTGTCAGACGATTTTTATCGTTTTATTTGGGATGGTCGTTTACTGGCTGCAGGGTTTCACCCTTTTGCAGAGCTACCCCGATATTACATGGAGCATTCTGAAGTCATTCCTGGGATTGATCGCACACTTTTTGAAAAGTTAAATAGTCCCGATTACTTTACTATCTATCCACCTATCAGTCAATTTGTATTTTGGCTTTCTGTCAGGCTTTCACCAAAATCTATATTCGGTAGTGTTGTTGTTATCCGATCACTAATCATAGCGTCAGAAGTGGGTAGCCTGCTTTTGATTCGAAAGATACTGAAGCACTACAATCTGCCAAATAAGAATGCCCTTCTCTATGCGTTAAATCCACTGGTTATTATTGAGCTTACGGGTAATCTGCATTTCGAAGCTTTCCTGATTTTTTTCCTGTTGCTCAGCTTTTGGTTTTTGAAAAAGGGAAATCTTATGTGGGCTGCCTTTAATTTTGCTGCAGCTATTTGCACTAAACTCATTCCAATTATTTTTCTGCCACTATTGGTAACAAGACTTGGTCTAAGAAGGTCATTTCAATTTTGTTTGATAACAGGATTTTGTTGCGTGTTGCTTTCTTTACCACTCTTAAATTGGGAAATCATTTCAGGTTTTCGGGAAAGTATTGCCTACTATTTCAAAAAATTCGAATTCAATGCAAGCATCTATTACCTCGTTCGCGAATGGGGTTTCTGGAAGTATGGCTACAATATCATTCAAACAGTGGGATGGAAACTGGCGGTGTGCTGTACGGCATCAATTCTACTTTACACGTTGTGGGATTTTATGCAAAGTTCAAAGTTCCGCATTCAAGATCGGTTGCTTATGACCGTAGGCTTATTGCCCATGGACTACATATTTTTACTGTCAATTTACTTCGCCTTTTCAACTATTGTTCACCCCTGGTACATTACCACACTCGTTGCGTTTTCTACTTTCAATACGTATCGATTTGCCGTGCTTTGGGCAGCCCTGATTTTTTTAACTTACGCAGGGTATACCAGTGATGGATTTGAGGAAAATCTTTGGCTAACCTTAATTGAATATGTTTTGGTGATGGGTTATCTTGTTTTTGAGGTGATGGAGAAAAAAAGAGTTGATCATCATGTTGCTCAGGAAGGAATCAAAAGCTGATTAGGAAAAGAGTTAAATTCAACTGAGAATGCAAAACCTATGTCTAAGTGCTCTCTGTTAATCATATTTTATCGCAACCCCGAACTTGGAAAAGTAAAAACTCGTTTAGCCAAAGCCATTGGTGATGAAATGGCCTTAGCTATTTATTTAAAGCTTTCATCCTACACCCACCATATAACAGAAGACTTGTCCGTTAACAAAGTGGTCTGCTATTCTCAGTTTGCGGATACGGAAGACCATTGGCCAAATAGGTCTTATCAAAAGAAAGTGCAGCAAGGAAATGATTTGGGTGAAAGGATGCATAATGCATTTGCACAGGCCTTTGCAGAAGGCTATCGATCTGTTTGTATTATTGGTACAGATTGTCTGGAGCTGACGTCATCTATTATTAAGGATGCCTTTAAAAAGTTGATAACATATGATGTAGTTATAGGACCTGCTGCCGATGGCGGTTATTATCTTTTAGGTATGAATAAACATTATCCGGAGGTTTTTAAAAACAAATCGTGGAGTACCGCTACTGTTAGCAGGGATACGATTTTGGATTTTATAAATCTGAAATTGCGTTTTTCGGAACTTCAAACCCTGTCTGATATTGATGATGAAAAAGATCTGCTACAGTCAGGCAAGCTTTTCTAAATCACGAATCAATATTTTCTTTCTGTCAAAATTGATTAAATTTTTTTCTTTCAGGTCGTTCAGGATAGTCGTTACGGTTTGTCGGGATGTTCCGGTAAGGGCAGCAATATCTTTGTGGGTGAGCCGTGTAGGAATCATAGTTTCAAATCCAACCTTTTTCCCTTTCCAGGATGCGGCATCTTTCAAAAACTCAACAATGCGTGTGCGGGCATCTCTAAATACCAATAACTCAAGTTTGCGTTCGACCTTCATTAGTCGTAAGCCTACCAATTTTAAAAGACTGAAACTTAGCTCTTTATTATCTTTCATTAATTCTTTAAGGTCTGAAATGCTTAGTGGGCAAATAGTAGTATTGGCATCCATGGCTTGGGCAAAATCCTTGCGCTTGTCTTCTCCTGCCAGGGCCAATTCACCGAAAATTTCTCCCGTAGAAAGGATTGCGGATATTACTTCTTTACCATCTTCTAAATAATGACCGATTTTTACTCTGCCGGTGACTATCATGAAAATGTCCTGGGCAGTCTCTTCAGGAAAATATATAAACTGTTCTTTTTTATAGTACGTATAGGCATGCCTATCTGCCATGCTTTTCACCTTGTGCGGACAAAGCGTTTTATAGAGATTAACGCTTTCAAAAAACCAAAGGGCGGCAGTAGTATTCATGTTTACATTAATCCTTGTTAAGTTAGCAAAAAATTAAGTCAAAAAGTTGATGAATAAACGTAGAATCAGTGAAATCTGGATTTACCCTATAAAATCTTTAGCAGGAATACGATTACAGAAAGCAATTGTTAAGCAAAAAGGTTTGCTGTATGACAGGCGTTGGATGCTTGTCGACAAAGACGGAAGGTTTTTGACCCAACGCGAGCATCCTGAGATGGCTTTGTTCAGGGTAACCATTGACCATGAAACTTTGATAATAAGCCGCCAGCAATCAAATAGTGGTGACCTGCCTGACTCCATTAAGTTGAATTTGATGCAAGAAGTTTCTGGCGATACCGTAAAGGTTAAAATTTGGGATGATGAGGTGGAAGCTTTTGAAATGGAACCTGGATTCAGTTCGTGGTTTTCCAAATATATCAACATCGAGTGCCGACTTGTTTTCTTTCCAGAAAAGAATCGCAGGGATGTTGACCCCGATTATGCGATTAGGAACGAGCAAGTGAGTCTTGCAGATGGTTATCCGTTCTTAATAATTGGCCAATCTTCATTAGATGAGCTAAACAGGAGGCTCAAGAACCAAGTTTCGATGAAAAGATTTCGACCTAATTTTGTTTTTATGAATGGCTTACCACACGAAGAGGATTCCTGGAGAAATTTTACGATCGGTTCCATTATCTTTGAGGGTGTAAAGCCTTGTTCACGATGTGTACTCACCACGGTGAATCCCGACACGGCTGAAAGGGGAGATGAACCGTTAAAAACACTATCCGCCTATCGAAGGAAAAACGGAAAAATCAATTTTGGTGAAAACTTGCTCGCCAGAACTGATGGAGAAGTAAGTGAAGGAGATGTAATTGAGATAATTGACTTTAAGAAGCAACAACCATGAAATATCTTGTACTTTTTACATTGAACCTATTGTTATTTAGCTGTACGACAAAGGAAAATTCATTGCCAATTTTTGGCGAGCGAAATGTTGTTGGTCGAGATACAGTTTATCATAAGATTGCTCATTTTGAGTTTGTTGATCAGGACAGTGCGATTATCACCAACGACACTTTTAAAGATAAAATTTATGTGGCGGATTTTTTCTTTACCTCCTGCCGCACCATTTGTCCCATCATGAAAACACAAATGTTGCGTGTTTATGATACTATTCAAAATAGCACGGATGTACTCCTTCTTTCCCATACGATTGATCCAGAATTTGATTCGGTTGCCTTACTTCATGATTTTGCAGAAAGGTTAGGCGTTGAAAGTAGGAAATGGCATTTTGTTACCGGTCCGAAAGATTCGATTTATAAGATTGCTCAGACCAGCTATTTTGCTACTGCTATGGAAGACAAAACAGAACCTGATGGATTTATTCACAGCGGTGCCTTTTTGTTAATGGATAAATCTGCCCGAATCCGGGGTAAATACGATGGTACAAAAGAAGAAGATGTCAACCGATTGATTGGTGATATTGCACGACTGAGAAAAGAATATGTGCAATAGAAGTTCGGAAATGCTTTTCCGGTTCACTTTATGTGGGTTTGGATTTTTGGTGTTCCTTTTTTCATGCACAAATCAAGACCACAAGCAAGCGACAAAATTTGATCAGTACTATGTGCAAGGCAAAGTATTGTACGAGGCCAACTGTGGCAATTGTCACCAGAAGTCCGGCACAGGACTTCGACTACTTTATCCACCCATAAATAAATCTGATTTTATGGATACTCAATTTGAGGAAGTGATTTGTATGATTAAGAATGGGAGAGAGGGTGAACTTATCGTGAACGGAAGACACTACAATAAGCCCATGAAAGGAATAGTGTCCCTTACTGAGCTTGAGATTGCAGAAATTACTACCTACATATATAATACCTGGGACCATCAACGCGGCATTGTGGAGGTGAAGGAAGTTTCTGATGCGCTCTTGGTTTGCCCAAATTGAGTTATAAAATCAATGCGTAATTTTTATTTTGCGGTTTTTTTTATCTTATTTATATTTCTTTTAATAGTGTGAAGAAGCCAGATAACAAAAGACTCGTTTACTCCCTTCTTGGTTTAGTTATCTTTTATGGAGTGATTATCCTTCTTTTGCACTACCTGGAGTCTGAGGTGGCTGGCACGAAGATGAGAAATTGGCAAGATGTACTATGGTACATTGTGGCCACTATTACTACAATAGGCTATGGTGATGTAATTCCTGTTACCTATTGGGGCAGGGCTTTGGGGTTTGTTGCGATGTTATCTAGTTTGGGCGTTTATGGTTTTATTATTGGACAGATTGCAAATTTTATGACGACACTAAGAGAGCAAAAAGAATTAGGTCTTAATGGCACTACCTTCAAAAATCATGTTGTGATTATAGGTTGGAATGATTTTAGCCAATCCGTCATTAGTCACCTGGTAGGGGCTAGCCGTGAAGTTGCTGTAATTACTAAAGATCGTAGCTCCATTGAAATCATCAGAGAGTATTATAGCACCGATAAGGTGTATACACTTTTTACGGACTTTAACAATTTTGAAATGCTTGAAAAGGCAAATATACGAGCTGCCTCTGTTGTCTTTGTTAACTTGAATGATGACACTGAAAAACTAGTGTATGTTATTAATCTTAAAAAACATTTTGCGGACCTTAATTATGTAGTCACATTAGATAATGGTAATCTAAAAAACACGTTTCATGCCGCGGGTGTTACATACGCTATTTCTAAGAATGAGATTTCCTCTAAACTTCTCGCAAGTTATATCTATGAGCCAGATGTTGCTTTATTGACAGAGGAGATCATAGCCTACGCCCACGAAGATCATGAATACGATATGAAGCAGATCATGGTAAAAGCAGGTAATCCATTTGCTGGCATATTTTATGAAAAGGTTTTCTTTGATTTGAAGAAACAATGCAATGTTGTCCTTTTTGGAATTGTAAAGATGGCTGGCAAAAAAAAATTGATGAAGAACCCGGAAGGTGATGTGAAAGTAGAAATTGGAGACTACCTGATTGTGCTTATGGACCGTAAAGGTTTGGACAGGCTAAAACGTCATTTTAATATTGAAGAGGGCTTATAACAAGAATCGCTTTCCTCATGTTTTGATTTCAATAATCCCGCCAATTAATATAAACCAGGCCATTCTGGTAAATCGTATTTTCTACATGAATATAAGTTATCTTCAAAATACTCCGCTTTTATAAGCACAGTTTGATTTGGTAAAAAATACCTTTTATTATTAAATCTTTTTCAGGATATTCCACATTCATTCATTCGAAAAAAATAAAAACTACAACTATGAATACATCACGAAGAGATTTTCTTAAGAAAAGTGCGGTTGCACTTGCGAGCACTTCCTTTTTGTCACAACACCTATTTGCGGCAATAAGCAATCAGGAATTATTGGGCCTTCAACTTTATTGCGTACGGGATGAAATGAAATTGGATCCACTCGGTACTCTAAAGCAATTGGCTGCAATAGGTTATAAGCATGTTGAGCACGCAAACTATGTAGACCGTAAATTTTATGGTTATTCTGCTACGGAATTTAAAAAAGTGTTAGATGACCTCGGTATGAAAATGCCAAGCGGCCATACGGTGATGGGGAAGCAACATTGGGATGATTCTAAAAAGGATTTTACAGATGCCTGGAAGAATACAGTTCAAGATGCCGCTACGGTAGGTCAGCAATTTGTAATTAGCCCATGGCTGGATGAGAATCTTAGAAAATCCTATGATGATCTGAAAATACAGATGGATATTTTTAATAAGAGCGGTGAATTATGTAAGAAGTCAGGAATGAAATTTGGCTATCACAACCACGACTTTGAATTTAGTCAGAAGTTAAATGGCATGACGGTATACGATATTATGCTTCAGAATACTGATCCCTCATTGGTAATGCAGCAATTGGACATTGGCAATTTGTACAATGGAGGAGCGAAGGCCATTGACATTGTGCGCCAATACCCTGGCCGATTTGAATCCATGCATGTGAAGGATGAAATTCTAGCACCAAGTGGTCATGAGAAATATGAAAGCACGATTCTCGGTGCCGGGATTGTTAACCCAAAGGAGGTAATCGACCTTGGCCGGAAGGCAGGTGGAACAATACATTTTATTATTGAACAAGAATCCTACCAGGGCAAGACTCCGCTGGCCTGTATGAAAGAAGATTACGACATCATGAAAAAGTGGGGGTATTGATTGTGAAACCACATAAAAGAAAAGCGGGCACCTAAGTAGTGCCCGTTTAGTTATTTAGCCTGCGCGTATGTTACTAATACGATCATTGATTTGCTTTCTTATGGTAGTGCCTTCATTGGGCTTCTGCCAGTCAACCTCAACGGCAGTTTTGAAAATCCAATCCACCAACGATTTTGAAATTACCGGTGATAGCAACTCAATAGCATGGAAACAAACAACATGGGTGGCAATACCTTATCGTGAAGGAAGTAAAAAATATCAAACAAAAGTTAAACTGCTTTATTCCGCGAAGGGCGTCTATTGTCTATTTTATTGTGAAGATGAAAAGATTACCTCTACATTAAAGGAGGATTTTGCCGACCTCTACATTGAGGATGTGGTAGAAGTCTTTTTTTGGACGGACGAAGCAACACCTTTGTATTTTGAATATGAACTTTCTCCGCACAATTTTGAGCTACCCATTTTAGTCCCCAATTATAGTGGGGATTTTTTTGGTTGGCGGCCCTGGCACTATGAAGGTGATCGCAGGACCAGTCATGCTACTCATGTTACTGCAAAATCCTGGACGGCAGAATTTTTCATTCCATATGCTCTATTGAAGCCATTGAAGCAAGTACCACCGACTAAAGGCACAAAGTGGCGTGCTAATTTTTATCGCATTGACTATGATGAAGGCCCTTCAGAATGGTCATGGCAATCAACGCGGACCAATTTTCATGATTTTGAAAAGTTTGGCACACTGCTTTTTGATTGAACCTGATTTGTTTTTACTCATTCTTTAATACTTCAGCTGGATTGCTTCGAGCCACTTTCAAAGTTTGTGAGCCAATCATAATCGAGGCAATCCCAATTACAGCAATCACTCCAATTAGTCCATCTACTAAACTCAAAGGAGCATGATTGGCAAGATTCGGAAAAAATACTTTGTCAAAAAGTAAGTACGTAACAGGTAAGGCAATCAAAATAGCAATGGTAAGGAGAATATAGAATCCTTTACCAAGTAGATAAACAAGCTTTCCTTCGCTGGCGCCCATCACTTTGCGTATGCTTATTTCTTTTATTCGAGTCTCTGTGGTAAATACTACCATCCCCAATAACCCTAAAGAAGCAATACAAATAGCAAGAAATGCTAATGCGCCAGCCAGTTTAATAGAAGCAGATAGCCCACTGAATGCCTGTTCAATTTCATCATCATAAAATTTAGCCTCTAAAGGATGAACGGAATCAATCTCTCTCCAAATGGCGTTGATTTTTGCATATGTCGCGTGTAAATCACTTGAAAGTATTTTCACGTTTAAGTAGTCAAACTCGTGGTTCGAGTAGCGGAGAACCACCTTTTCCCCTGAAGCATTATTAGCCCTGCCATATTGGAAATCCTTCATCACACCAATGATTTGTAATTCAATTCTATCTATTTTCACAGACTCACCAATAGCTTTTGCCGGGTCCTGATCAGCAATATTAAATCTCTTGAGCACTTGCTGGTTCACAATTACTTCTGTCTCTTTTGCGCTATCTGATTTAGGGAGGAAATTGTGACCTGCGAGCAGGTGATGCTCGTGAAGTGGAATGTAGTTCTCATCCACGTAATTAAAACGAACACCGGCAGAATCCTCGGGATTATTGGGATTTTTCATAATGGTACCGTACATGCTTCCCACACTGGTAATCAAAGCGGATTTCGATATTAGTTTTATTTCGGGAAGTTCATTCAATTCTTTTTTTAACAATTCTGCTTTGTTACCCTGGAGTTGGATATTCAAAATGTTTTCCGTGGAGTAGCCAAGATCAAAAGCCAGAAAGTGTTTGTATTGTTTGTAAATGATGAGTGTTCCTGTGATAAGCATAATTGAAATGCAGTATTGAAATACGACTAAAGCTTTGCGCATGTTTACTTTACGGAATAATCTTACCGTTGAGGTATTTTTTAATGCCTGAATGGCATTAATACGTGCAAAGAAGAGGGCAGGAAAAAAGCCAGCGGCTACACCTACAAAAATGGCAAACAAGATAAAATAGCCAATCAAAATAGGTTTCAGATCTAGTATCAGCAATTCTTGTAGATCCGAATGCATGGTTAGAAAATAGGGCTTAATCAATAGGAATAGAACAAAGGCAGCAATCAAAGAAAGCAAAGAAATGATGATAGCTTCTACTACAAACTGTCCTATCACATGACCTTTCATCGCGCCAATCACTTTTCGGATGCCCACTTCACGTGACCGCTTCAACGATCGGGCAATTGAAAGATTCGTATAATTAAAGCATGCGGAAAGAAGGACAACAAATGAAAGCCCACCGAAAATCCATAAAAGCGCGCTGCCCATAACTGAACTTATCTGGTTATTCATACTTTCTCCAATCATGATCTTGTCCAAGGGTTGCAGCGCTAATTCAATATGTGTGTTTTTTACGGAAGGATCTTCTTTTTTACTTAACTCATTTAGATTGACTTGAAAGGAAGCAAGATTAGCATCGTCAGGTAAGAGCACGTATACCCATGCATTCCAAACGTTATCCCACGCCATTTCATTGGCATTATCCTTTTCGGTGATTTCGCGGCCACTTAAGGAGGCAAGCACATCGAATTTTATATGCGAAAGCTTAGGCACATTTTCCGTAATGCCGGTAATCGTATATTCGCGATCTTTGTTCAGGATAATGGTTTTGCCCAGAGCATTTTCATTTCCAAATAATTTCTTAATTGACTCTTCAGTAAGCACAACAGAAAAAGGGTCTTTCAATGCAGTAGCCGGATTCCCTTGCAATAGTTTAAAGGAGAACACGTTGAACAATGCTTCATTGGACCAAAAACCTTTCAGTGGAATTATTTTATCTCCAACCTGAAAATCACCATCCAATCCTCTGCGAAGAATGGCAACATCCTCTTGCCCGGGAAACGTTTCCTTAATTGACTTTGCTGTACGCAACGAATTGGTCGCATTAAATTGGTCGTCTTTATTGCCCAAGTATTCATATCGGCTGATAACCCGATAAATGCGATCATGTTTTTCATGGAATTTATCGTAAGAATACATGTCCAATAAAGTGCCAATCATGATGAGGCCGACTAACATACTTATTGCGAGCCCTACAATATTGATGGCTGAAAATAATTTATTGCGGACAATGCTTCGTCCGGAGGTTTTGATGTAGCTGCCAATCATAATCCAATTAATTAAAAGGTTAATAAATTCTGGTTTGCGCAGTGTGTATAATCTTAAAAATTTGAAGACGTCAATGACGTAGATGAGACGAGCTCTTCTTGCTCCTTTGCTTTTTAAGTTTCGCTCGAAGTATTCATTCAGATCACCTTCGAGATCTTCTATCAACGAAGACTTGCAATACCAACGAAGGAATCGTGTTGCCCAGCGGGGAGGATGTTGTTCATTTGGCTTCATTATTCACTCTTCAGTATTTCGGTCGGGTTACATTGTGCAGCCCTCATGGTCTGCGATCCGATCATGATGAATGCAATCGCTAATACGGCCAGTAATCCAACAAACAATTCAATACCAATCGCTTCGTGGAAAGGGAAATGAGTAAGTACTACATTTTCGAAGAAGAGATGAGTTATAGGCAAAGCTATCAATGCCGATAGCAAGAGCAGCATCACGAAGTTGCGACTGAGTAAGAACACCAAGTTACCGGAGCTTGCCCCCATTACCTTGCGAATACTGATCTCCTTGAGTCGGGTTTCGGTAGTGAACACCACCATACCTAGTAGTCCCAATGAAGCGATGGAGATTGCAAGGAAGGAAAGGAACCCGATTACTTTGATCATCGCAGAGAGTTCACTGTAAGCTTCCTCGATGGAGTCATCATAAAATTTAGCCTCAAATGGATGAACTGGGTCAACGCTCTTCCATGCCTTCTGAATCTTTGCCATGGTGGCAATTGGGGTGCTGGTGTCAAGACGTACGTTCAGCAGACCATCTATCTTATCTGGCCGGAGGAATGTATCGGGTGTGAGGTAAGTAAAGGCAACGGGTTTGATTTCTTCATTGAGCTTTCCGTAATGAAAGTCCTTAATCACTCCCACGATTGTAAGCTTTTTACCGGCTTCCTGAAAACTACTCAGAAGGATCTCTTCGCCCAATGCATTTTGCGGATCGCCATTGGCAATATTAAATATCCTGAGTGTTTTTTCGTTCACGATAATTTCGCTGGTAGCACCTTTCGTTAATGGTCGAGTGATAAAATTCTGGCCAGCCACCAACTGATAATCATGAACGGGGATATAATTTTCATCAATGATGTTGGTGAATACAAGGGCGGAATCGCGTAAGTCTTTGTATTTCACAAAGCCACCCCAGGCGTTGCCCACACTAGTTACGATCTTCGACTGGGAGACTCCCGATACTTCGGACAAGGCTTTCAGCTTGTGGATCATCTCTTCGGGTTTATTGCCTTGCAGATCGATATTGATAATGTTCTCGGTAGTAAAACCGAGATCGAAAGCAAGAATATTTTTATACTGAACGTAACCTATGACTGTGCTGGTAATGAAGATCAATGTAAGTGTGTATTGAACTACTACCAGTGCGCGCCTGAAGCTAATCCCTTTGAATACTCTTATCGAAGACACATCTCGCAGTGCACTCATGACATTTACCTTCGCGAAGAAGAGTGCAGGTAAGAAGCCTGCCACGATACCCACCATCATCGAGAAAGCAAGAAACAGCAATACCATCGGTAGTGTTATTTCAAGCTTCACCATTTTGGTCAGTTCTGGGGCGATGGTCATAAACTGTGGTCGCATCAACAGGAACATCCCGAATGAAAGCACAAGCGCAACAAGTGAAACGATCACTGCCTCGGCCAGAAATTGCGTACGCACCTGGCTTCTTCCCGCTCCAATCACTTTACGCAAACCAACTTCCTTGTAGCGTCTCATCGATCGGGCAATGGAAAGGTTGGTGTAGTTGAAGCAAGCCGACAAGATCACGATCAGCGCTAATCCACCAATGACCCAGAATACGATTCGCGGCATCACAGGTCGTATAGAGTTCTCCAGGTCTTCACCCATCATAATGTCGCGCAACGGATGAAGCGTGAGTTGAACCTGAGCATCTTTGTCCAATTTATTTTCATCGGCACAGATTGCATCGAGCCGTGCCTGAATGTCAGAGGCACTTGCATTTTCCCCGAGCAACAAATACACGTAGTTCCGCTGATAAACGTTTCCCCACCTCAGAAGATCCTGATCTTTCGCAATGCGTGGTTCGATGGTGCTATAAGAAACAAGGGACTCAAATTGGAGATGTGAAAAGAAGGGAACGTCCTTCAGGATGCCGGTGACCTTGTAACCTTGATCCTGAAAATGAATGGTCTTACCAAAGGCATCGGCTGCACCGAAAAGTTTTTTCGAGGAAGTTTCTGTAAGTACGATGGAATAAGGTTTGGTGAGAGCCGTGGCCACATCTCCTTGCCGCATCGGCAAAGTGAAGATTCTGAGCATCGAAGGTTCGGCATAGAAGCCATTGAGCGGAACAACACTACCATTGATGTTTGCATCGCTAGTAAATTCAGTCTGCACCATTGTGATCTCTTCCACACCGGTCACTTTTTGCTTTATCAACTGATCAATCTTCACAGAAGTTGTAGCAAACTTACTGCTGTATCCTTTTTGGAACTTCGCCCTCGATGTAATGCGGTAGATGCGTCCACCTTTCTCGTTAAATTTATCGTACGACAATAGGTCGTGTGCAAAAGCAATCAGCAACAAGCCGACAGACATGGCTATAGCAAGGCCAATGATGTTGATTGTCGAAAATAGCTTATTGCGCGCTATACTGCGCATCGATGTTTTGATGTGGCTGCCTAGCATAATCCAGCTGGTTAAAGGGTTAATAGATTCAGGCTTGCGAATGGTGTAATCACGAAAAAATTTGAAGACATCGATGATATAAATGAGTTTGGCTTTTCTTGCTCCTTTGTTTTTTAAGTTTCGCTCGAAGTATTCGTTCAGATCGCCTTGCAAATCTTCCAGCAATTCGGACTTGCAATACCAAGTGAGCAGGCGTGTGGCCCATTGAGGAGGTTTTATGTCGTTGGAATCCTTCACGAAGATGTTTTTAAAGAAAGCTGAGGAATCATGCTCCACAAATGGTCGCGCATATCTTTTGATTTCAGGAGGGCGGCCTTTCCTGCGTTGGTGATCGAGTAATAACGCTTGCGCTTTCCTCCACGTGTTTGCGTAACTTCACCCAATTTACTTTTCACCAGGCCCTTTTCTTCAAGACGATTCAATACCGAATGGACAACTCCTAACTTTGCTGATCGGCCAGTCTGTCGCTCCAATTCATCGCAAATGCCAACACTATAGGCGTCATTCATTAGCGCAGCAATGGTCAATAAAACCAGTTCTTCAAACTCACCCAGATTTGTTCCTTTCATAACTAATGATTAATTACGTAAATGTATGTAAAATAGTTTTAGAAAATCAAAATTGAATTTTTGAAGGCTAATGAATCACCATTTTCAGTCTGATTTCAAGGTGATGATCATCAATTTGATTGTAGAAAAGCAATGACTTCTAGACTGGGCTTGCCATGAGTTGTACAACGAAGCTGATAAATAAGAAGCCTGGTGTTTTCATTGGGTATTGGTTAGCCAATTGATATTTATTTTTTGAACAATAGTTTTCCGGAGAAAAACAACAATGGCAATCCATACACCGCAATCATGGCATACGCCAAAATTGAATATCCCTTTGCAACCAGGTCAATAATGCCTACTTGCGCGAGAATCAAAGAAGCAACCAGCGCTACAGCTGCAATGAGAGCCTTAGTAGCCTTCCTGAGTGGCTCAGATTTTCGTTCGGCCATTTCCATCTCTACACGAAGAATGAAAGCATGGATCATTCCCGTAGCAGTTTCAACCAATGTCCATCCTACCACAATTCCAAAAACAACGATGAGGGCAGGATGAAAGGCCTCCAGCATTTTTAACCACGGTACCGTTGCTGCCAATACATTTTTATCTGGATAATAACCGAGTAATGCGAAATAAGTAAGAAACCAGGGAATGGTCATGAGTAATCCCGAGGCTATTCCAGCCAAAATACTATCGCGTCTGGATTTAATTGTTTTATACGTGAAAAAGGAAGCCGGGTACACGCCAAGATTGTAACCCACATATAATATTCCTGTCCATAGCAAAAGCAAGAAGTTTGGTGGTTCATCCAGATAACTAGTGTCCCAATGGCTGAACGTTGTCATTATTTCTGTACCCCTGCTAGAGAACACAGTGATTGCAAAAAGAATGTATGCTGAAAAAAGTGCAATCGTACCAATGGTCTCTAGTTTGGCAATCACATCATCTCCTTTATAATTGAGGAATCCGACAAGCACAATTATTAACAATACCCCAACCCATCTGCTAAAACCCAACGTGTTGTTTAGAATTTCCCCGGCAGCAGAAGCCATGACGGCAATGATGAGGATGGCCGATAGCAGATAGGCAATTTCATAAGCAATCCATCCTTTGCCAATTAGATTTTTAAGCAACGACTTGTAATCGTACACCTGCCATTGCCGGCAAGCTTCCATCGATAAAATGGAAATGAGAGAAAACCCAAAAAAAATAGCGAGCCCGCTAATCCATCCGCCTGCGCCAAATTTTCCTCCATATTCTACTATCTCGCGTCCGGTTGCATAACCACCCCCGATGAGAACGGATTGAAGAATGATACCAGGAAGGAGTATCCTTTTTATATATGAGGAGCCTTGCGTTAGTTCAGCCAATGGCTTTAAAATTTAAGGCTTCAAGATAGGCATAATAGAGGTGGACATTAACAACTTCAAACGTTAACCAGCACCTGGTTAAGAAGCGGATTGGCCGATGAGATCTTTATTAAAGAAAGTACCCCGGTTCTTCTTTCTCTCAAGAGAATCGCGAATAATAAGAAAAGCGATAGTGATGAGGTTTCGAAGTTCACAGAGTTGAGGAGAAAGAACGGCCTCATCATAAAGTCTCCCAGTTTCGTGATATAGAATATCAATTCGTTTTGACGCTCGCGTTAATCGTTCATTCGATCGAACGATCGCCACATAGTCACTCATCAGATTGCGAAGTTCCTTGCGGGTATGTGTTATCAAAATCTGCTCGCGAGGCACCGTAGTTCCTTCAGCATTCCAATCGGGAATATTTTGAGGTATGCCAATTGTTTCCAGCTTTTGTTCAACATCAATAAAACAACGGTGAGCAAACACAATCGCTTCCAATAATGAATTTGAGGCCAATCGATTAGCACCATGCAATCCCGTGCAAGCGCACTCGCCACATGCATAAAGGTTTCTAATTGAAGTACGACCATGCACATCTACTTCAATACCTCCGCATTGATAATGGGCAGCAGGCACAACTGGAATCATGTGTGTAGTGATATCAATTCCCTTGCTCAAACATTTTTCGTAAATATTTGGAAAGCGTGAAATGAATTCTTCTTTGTGAAGATGGGTGCAATCCAAATAAACAGATTCATCTCCACGTGTTATCAATTCGTTATCGATGGCTTGTGCAACAATATCGCGTGAAGCAAGTTCGCCTCGATCATCATATTTAAACATAAACCGTTCGCCATCTCTTGTCTTCAGGTATGCCCCATGGCCACGGATTGCTTCCGTGATTAGAAAGGATGGATTGTCATCCTGGGCGTAAAAGGCTGTCGGATGGAATTGGATGAAAGCCATATCTTTCACTTTTGCCATGGCCCGATAGGCCATAGCCAAACCATCACCTGTAGCAATCAACGGATTGGTTGTCGTTCGGTAAACCTGCCCTGCTCCTCCCGTTGCCAACAGGGTAACTTTCGAAACATATTTTTCAATCTTACAGGTAAGTTGATCCATCACATAAGCTCCGTAACAAGAAATACCTGGTTCAGGTTGTGAGATCTTGCGCTGGAAATGATGTTCTGTAATTAAATCAATGGAAAAATGATGGGGCAATAAACTAATGTTCGGCAATCTACTTACTTGTCGCAGCAAACTCTTTTCAATCTGTAAGCCTGTGACGTCCTTATAGTGTATGATGCGTTTTGCCGTGTGACCGCCTTCGCGCCCTAACGCCAGATTGCCGGAGGCATCCTGATCAAATTCAACTCCCCATTCAATGATTTCCTCTAACCGTTTGGGACCTTCACGGACAACTAACTCAACTACTTCACGATTGCACAAGCCGTCACCTGCCCTCAATGTATCGTCAATGTGTTTTTGAAAGGAGTCGGTGAGTTCGTCTAGCACAACAGCAATACCTCCTTGTGCATATTTGGTATTTGATTCGCTATCATCGGCTTTGGTTATTACAGTGATCGATTGATCCGGAAAGCGTTTTGCCACTTTAATAGCAAAGGAAAGACCGGCTATTCCTGATCCGATAATGAGGACGTCAGTTTGGGGCATGATTATTTTTTCGAAATTTCAAGCATGCGCTGAATGGGAACAAGTGCTTTCTTTTGGATTTCTTCCGCCACCTTGATTTCCGGCAATTCATACTTTAAACAGAGATAAAGCTTTTCCAACGTATTTAATCGCATGAAAGCACATTCACTGCAAGCACATGTATTGTCTTCGTGACTTGGAGCCGGTATCAGACTTTTATGAGGTACTTCCTTCGCCATCTGGTGAAGAATCCCAGCCTCGGTTGCAATAATAAACTCTGAACAGGGATCATTCTTTACAAAATTAATCATACCGGTAGTTGATCCGATATAGTGCGCCACTTTTAACACATGAGTTTCTGATTCCGGATGTGCTATAATCTTGGCATGTGGATGGTGCCTATGAAGTTCTAACAACTTATCAATGGCGAATGCTTCGTGCACGATACAAGCACCTTCCCACAGCACCATATCCCTCCCTGTTTTATGGATCAGATATTTGCCCAGATTTTTATCAGGTGCAAAGATGATGGGTTGATTCTTTGGAATGGAGTTAACAATCTTTTCTGCATTTGCCGAAGTGCAAATAATGTCACTCATGGCTTTGATTTCAGCTGTGCAATTAATGTAGGTAATAACAATATGATGAGGATGTTTATCCAAAAAACTTCTGAACAAATCCGGAGGAGCCGATTCAGAGAGAGAGCAACCGGCTTTAAGATCTGGAAGGACTACTTTTTTTTGAGGATTGAGAATCTTAGCCGTCTCACCCATAAAGTGGACACCAGCAAAAACGATGAGGTCAGCTTTTGTCTTAGCTGCCTGCTGAGAAAGCCCAAGACTGTCTCCAACAAAATCGGCTATATCCTGTATCTCTGGGCGCTGATAGTAATGTGCCAGGAGAACAGCATTTTTTTCTTTCTTTAAGCGGTTAATTTCTTGGAATAGGTCAAGCCCCTTCTCTACCGGGAGTTTTAGAAAACCTTCGTATTGAAGTTTATCAATGGCTTTTTCAAGAATTGTATCCGTCACCATAACCAAGGTAGCTTCATTGGGTACGAAATTACGTCTATCCGACTCATTAAGCACCTATTGGAGCTAGTTTTAGTTATGAATTTTCCTCAATCTACCGGCATTTTTCATGCGGAAAATTTGAACGCATCATTAGACTAAAAAAATATTTGCTTGTTTAAGGCTGATTTTGAATGCTTTCAATAGCAACTCTATACAACATGAGACACAGACTGAAAATGGACTCCAAAAGAGGCTGACTCTCATTTTTTTTTGAATTAGTTACGAATCCTGTAAGCAGTCGGAATGCTTAACCATGAAAGGAATAATTTCAGGACACGAACCAGATTTCAAAGAGCAACAAAACGGTTATCAGTTTTTGCATGCCAGATGCAACCCTGCTGACGCCCATAAACGTACCGCTATTTCTTAACACCATTTTTCAGGTCGTTTTATTTTATATCCCTTTCCATTATCAATTTCGTCAGGAAGAATTGAAGAAGCAAATTTTGCTTCATGTCTCTCCAATTTAATGTATAGGTCACATAAACTGGATAAATCAAAAGATGATCTTTTAGGTGGAAAGAAAACGAATATTTTATGACTTGGTTTAAACTCCCTAATAAATTCAATTGGTGGTATTAAATCACTATCTGCACTAACAAGTATTGATATATCACATTTATTATTTACGACATCGCTTATCATTACAGTAGATACCCTTACGTCTGATTCCTTCTCCTCGTAAGAAACATGAGTTTTTCTGCAATCATGGCAAGTAATTTCTTTTTTCAAGAACTTACCAAGGTGCAATCTAAATTTTGGATTTAATTTATTAGCTGTAAAGAATGATGCCTGTCTGTTTTGCTTGCCATCATGGTGTGGAATTGCAGAAAAGTAATTTACCTGTATTAATTCTTGATAGCTTTGCAGAAATTGGGAAAAAAATTTGAATAAGTCGAGCCAATAATACTTTTTCCATCCTTGGGTTTTTAGTTCGTAGTAGAAATTAAAACCATCAACATAGACAATAACACGTTTGTTCATAAAAAAAATAAGCCCTCTTCAATTGAGGGCTCAAGCCTATATCTATTTCAATATAGGGGGGTAAAACATGCCGCAAAGGTACAAATATTATCAACTTTTGATAGCATTTTATACGAAAGTTATCCACAAATGTTGTATAGAAAATTCTCTTTTTTGGAATTTTAGTCTGCTTTCCCAGATTTTTTATCTAATTTAACAGATGCCTTCAATATATCATCTAGCGTTCCAATAACGGCAAGCGTACTGGCTTCGTATTTCTTTGGACGGTTCGGTTTCTTCTTATCTACCTTCTTTTTAACCATGCTCAAATTTAAGCAATAAGATTTTATACTTCAGTCTCTTTTCTGATTGTCTTAGGAACTTCTCAATTTTCACTTGGTAGGTTAGAAAATGGTGAATTATTCAAAGTCCCAAATAGCTATCCAGCAAAATTTGGGCTTTCAGATTGGAAGATGAAAACGGAACGATCAAGGAGCAGTATATCATATAAATAGAAAGCCCCTTTATTATGACTTTAGGTATTCCTTTATTCCATCATCTGGTTCCATTTTTTATCGTTTAGTTAATTAGTTTTCCTTGTTCCAACTCCTATATGGTTGCCCTTTCAAAACCCACTCGCCTTGGCCATCTCCCAACCGATAATACTTTTCTTTCGTGTGGAGTTCCATCTGTACTCACCTAAAATTCCATCTTTGCGAATCACACGGTGACATGGAATCAAATACGCAATGTGATTAGAACCCACTGCTGATCCCACCGCCTGCATCGCTTTAGGATTCAGGATGCTCTCAGCAACACCCTGATAAGTAGTAACACCACCCATCGGAATTTTTAGAAGCGCCTCCCAAACTTTAATCTGGAAATTGGTGCCCTTCACAAATATGTGAAGTTTACTTTGCGCCCCTGCGCCTCCGCGGTTAAAAATTTGATCAATAAAAGAATCTGTCAATTGTTGATCCTGATGAAATACAGAATTATGCCAATGCTCTTTCATTTTCTCCAGTGCAAATTTAGGGTCTTCATCAGTACTTATAAACGATAGCCAGCAGATGCCGCGCTCAGTTACGCCAATCAGGCAAAGTCCGAATGGTGTTTCATGCATCCCGTATTCGATACGAATGCCTGAACCTTTTTGTTTATACTCTTGTGGTGTTACCGCTTCAAGCGTTGTAAACAAATCATACACCCTCGATTGACTTGAAAGTCCAGCATGCTCCGCAGCCTCCACCAGGTTTTTTGATTGCTGCAATTTTTCTTTCAGGAAATCCACCGTAAGAAATTGCAAAAACCGCTTTGGACTGATGCCCGCCCAGTCGGTAAAAATCTTCTGAAAATGAAAGGGGGAGAGGTGCACTTTCTCCGCAACTTCGTTCAATTCAGGTTGACGCTGAAAGTTATCTTCCAGGTATTGAATAGCTTGCTCGATGCGCAGGTAGTTGATATTTTGTTCGATCACCATCATAAAGATATTGTTTTTGTTCGATCAAAATTGGGCTTATCATGGTCAAGATTCAACCCGTTTCTTGCGTAAAATCCGCTGCTAGAAATGACTTAAAAACATCCCTTAGATTTTGTTAGCTTTAACCGTAAAGCGCTAAAAATTTAGGAGCATGAATTTAAATATTGAAGCAGAAAAGAGGAACACCTTTGATGCCATTGTGGTCGGTACTGGCATTAGTGGTGGTTGGGCTGCCAAAGAATTGACAGAGAAAGGATTGAAAACTCTTGTGTTAGAAAGAGGCCGTGCGGTAAAACACGTGATGGATTACCCTACAATGACCAAAGACCCCTGGCAACTTCCGTTGGCTAATAAGCTTCCCGCTGAAGAAATGAAATTTTATCCAGTGCAATCCCGCACCAACTGGGTGAACCAAGCCAACAAGCACTGGTATGTGAAGGACACTGAAAATCCATATACCGAAGTTAAACCATTTGATTGGATTCGTGGCTATCATGAAGGTGGCCGCTCTATTATGTGGGGAAAACAAACATATCGTTTGTCCGACTTGGATTTTGAAGCCAATGCCAAGGATGGTGTTGGGGTAGATTGGCCGATTCGTTATGCAGATCTGTCTCCCTGGTATGATTATGTAGAGTCATACATTGGTGTGAGTGGTCGCAGCGAAGGACTAGCTCATCTTCCGGATGGAAAGTTTCTTCCTGCGATGGAATTGAATTGTGTGGAAGAAGTTTTTCGCGATAAGCTCGCGGAGAAATTCGATGGTCGAAAGCTTACCATTGGTCGGGTGGCGCATCTCACGGCTGCCTTGCCACATGATCCTAATCGTGGCATTTGTCAGTCTCGAAATTTGTGTGATCGGGGTTGCCCATATGGGGCCTACTTCAGCAGCAATTCTTCAACGTTACCTGCGGCTGCCAAAACAGGTAACATGACTTTACGTCCTCATTCCATTGTGCATTCTGTTATTTATGATGAAATCAAAGGAAAGGCTATCGGTGTAAAAGTGCTCGATGCTGAAACAAAGGAAGAGATGGATTTCTTCGCAAAGATTATTTTCTTAAATGCCTCAACACTTGGCAGCACATTTATTCTTCTCAATTCAACTTCTACCCGTTTTCCAAATGGCATGGGTAATGCAAGTGATCAGTTGGGACACAATCTGATGGATCACCAATACAGAACAGGTGCAGATGCCAAAGTGGATGGCTTTGACGATAAGTATTATATAGGACGTAGACCAAATGGAATTTATATTCCCCGTTTTCGAAACATCGGGAACGACAGGCGTACAGATTACATTCGCGGATTTGGTTATCAGGGATCGGCCAGTCGAGAAGGTTGGACGCGGGGAGTTAAAGAAATGGCATATGGTGAAGAATTAAAAAATTCTTTAACGGAACCAGGTGAGTGGAGCATTGGAATCACGGGCTTTGGGGAATGTCTGCCATATCATGAGAATAATGTAAGCATTAATCACGACAGAAAAGATATTTACGGGTTACCAACTTTAAATATCGATGCAGAATGGAAAGCTAATGAAAAAGCAATGCGCGTAGATATGAAGGAGAGCGCTGCTGAAATGTTGGAGGCGGTTGGATTCAAGAATGTAACCATGTATGACAATCCGGATAACATAGGACTTGGTATACATGAAATGGGTACGGCACGAATGGGTAAAGATCCAAAGACATCGGTTTTGAATAAGTGGAACCAAGTCCACGAGGCTAAGAATGTTTTTGTTACTGACGGAGCAGCGATGACCTCTTCGGCTTGTCAAAATCCTTCATTGACGTATATGGCTCTAACAGCTCGTGCTGCAGATCACGCTGTTAGTGAATTAAAAAAAGGAAATTTGTAAACTGTATTTCTGAACACAAATAATATGAACAGAAGAGAAGCTATACAACGAACCGCCTTGGTATTGGGTTATGCGATATCTGGTCCAGCATTGGTGGGGGTATTACATGGATGCAAGGCAACTCCTGAACTTAGTTACAAACCTGTCTTCTTTTCGGAGGATCAAGCACGGTTAATAGCTGATGTGGTTGAAATTATTTTACCTAAAACCACGACACCAGGAGCGAAGGATGTAGGGGTTCCGGGGTTCATTGACGGTATGTTAAAGGAAGTTTATCAAAAAGAAGATCAGGATCAATTTTTAAAAGGTCTTGCGGAGTTTGATGACGATGCAAAAAAAGTGTTTGGTAATTCATTTAATGAATGCGATCCGGATGAACAGAAAGCTCACTTTAAGAAACACCATGATGAGGCACTTTTAAAATCTTTGAGTAAAGAATCAACAGGATGGTGGAATACTGGAGGAGGAAAAGACAAACCTTTTGTTTTAAAAATGAAAGAGCTTACTTTGTTAGGATTTTTCACCAGTGAACCAGGCGCAACCCAAGTATTGCAATACAACCAAGTGCCAGGGCCTTTTCAGGGATGTGTGCCTTTAGAGAAAGTAGGTAAGACTTGGGCCACCTAATAGTATTTAATTGAAAATTGGCAATACCTGAAATTAAGTAACATAAAAGATACACATGAAAAAAGCATTGACACTTAATTTTCTTTCACTCGTTTGTTTAGGTGCCTTCGCGCAAAACAATATGGACACGGTGAAGATCCGCCCAGTGAAAGTCTCCGAAAATATCTACATGTTAAAAGGCTCCGGTGGAAATATCGGTGTACTGATTGGAAAAGATGGAGCACTGATGATCGATAATCAATTCGCACCTTTGTCTAATAGGATCAATGGCGCAATCAAAACGCTTGACCCTGGGGAAATCCGGTTTCTAATTAACACACATATACATGATGACCATTCCGGTGGGAATGAGAACTTTGCGAAAATGGGTGTTAACATTGTTGCGCATGAGCAGGTGCGAAAACGAATGATAAATCCATACGTTGATTCGAAAGAGAATAAAACAACCCCTCCACGTGATGCAAACGCCTGGCCAGTCATCACGCTTAACGATAGAATTAGTTTACATCTTAACGATGAAGATATTGACATCATTCACATGGATAATGGACATACCGATGGGGACGTATTGGTTCATTTCAGAAAAGCAAATGTTTTCCATACGGGCGATGCTTTTGTACGCTATGGTTACCCTTATGTTGATCTTTCTCGTGGCGGGTCCTATTCAGGTTTCATTTCAGCTCTCAATAAAATGCTGGAATTAATGGATGACAATTCAAAAGTAATGCCTGGGCATGGTGAAGTCGCCACCAAGGCGGATGTAAAAATTTTTAGAGACCGTCTTCGGTACATTCACGATCAGGTATCGGCCGCTTTAAAAAGGGGAAAAAAGGTTGAAGAGATCCCTGGCCTGGGCATCACAGATAAGTATGAAGCAGAGTGGGGTAAAGAGTTTGTAAAGGGAAAGGATTTTGTGTTGCTAATGGCGGAGGATCTAAGGAAGTCTTCTGGAAAATAGAATTTTCCATTTTTGATATTGGCCCGGCAGGCAATTACCGCATGGACGGAAACCAAGTTGAATGGCATCAGATTCGTTTTTAAAAAACACCCGGTTTTCTTTTTTCATTCTTTTGCCTGACGAGCATGTAAGAAGACCATAAATTTTTAGTCGGGTATTTCCTGCTAACAGCAGTTTTCTATTTCTGATGAGACTTTTCAATTCTCCAGTTTTCAATTCTTCATGCATCCACATCGGCTAAACGACTAATTGATCATTGACTAATCAAGCTGCATCGTGAAAAATAATGCCAAGCGCATAACGAACTCCTGATTTTACTTCACTAATACCATGTTTCATAGTAGCGCGGTAAAATCCACGTACACCTTTCACGGGGCGAAAGCTAGTTGTAAAGATAACAGCATCGCCTTGATAGGGTGTTAGTACCTCTGCTTTAGATTGGGCTCGGGGTATTTGTTCGGTTAATATAAATTCACCGCCTTCAAAGTCGCGGCCATATTGAGTTAAAGCAAGAACTACTTGAAAGGGAAAGTAAATATCTCCATATAAATCCTGATGTAACGTATTGTAACCACCGGTCTCGTATCGTAATATCAATGGAGTTGGCCTACTTTGCTGATGAGCTTTACATGTATCAATGAAGTGCTGGTGCTTTTCGGGAAAGTGTGTATTTAGCGAAAGTTTTTGCATCCACTCATTGACAATTTTAGAAAGTGGATGATACAATTCCTCGCGAAGTACCTGTAGGACAAGAGGTAGTGGATAGTTGAAATATTTATATTCCCCTTTACCGAATCGGTAGCGCTGCATATTGATCACACTCCGATACAGATGTATATCGGAATACATACCTGACAAGTGTTCGCACTCTTCTTGTGAAAGAAGCCCTTTAATAGAGGCGTATCCTTTCTCGTTAAGCGAATTGTAGATAGAATCCCAATGCATACTTTCGATTTTCTTCATTCCTTTTTTAATTCAAAAATCTGGATTAGGATAAACTCATTCAACCCGTTTCTTGCTGACTAAAGATAGTTTAATACTAAATTGACAGATTGTCTTTATACTTGCGGATGCGGAAAATCTCTCTTTCCACTCCCAAGGAATTTAGTTTCGACTTGTGCTTTTCCTTTTTGAAACGATCACCAAGGGAGGTGCTTCATAGAATTGAAGAAGAATCTGTCGTGAAGGCAATTTATGTTAACAATGAAATTGTAGTCTTTCGTATTGGTCATAGAGAAAATGAACTAACAGTTGAATTTTTAACTGAAAAACCATCACTAAAAATAAAGCAAAAAGTCTTTGCTTATGTTCGGGAATGGTTTGATCTCGAAACTGATCTCAAGCCATTTTATTCATTAGCTAAGAAAGACGATTTGCTCAAGGGACTTGTAACCAAATACTTTGGATATCGCATTATCGGTCAGCCGGATTTATTTGAATCCATCATTTGGGCGGTGCTGGGACAACAAATCAATTTGCAATTTGCCTATACTCTGAAGCAGCGTTTTGTAGAGCTGTTTGGAGAGTCTGTTGAAATACAGAATCAAAAGTATTTTTTATTTCCCTCTCCAGAGGTTGTGGCGCAGATCACACCTGATCAATTATTAGCCCTTCAATTTTCCAGACAAAAAGCTTCCTATACAATTGGAATCGCTCAGGTATTTGCAGCAGGTAAATTGTCAAAAGAAAGATTGATAGGCTTGCCTCTTAAGGAAGCGAAGGAGGAGCTCATCAAAATTAAAGGTATCGGTAATTGGACGGCCAACTATGCACTCATGAAAACCTTCCGGCATCCTGATGCTTTTCCGTTGGAGGACGCTGGCGTTCACAATGCGATTAAGAAATTAATGGACCTCAAATCAAAACCTAGCTTGGATCGGGTAAGGAAAATCTACAAGAAGTATAAAGGCTGGGAGGCCTATGCTACTTTGTATTTGTGGAAGAGTCTATAAGAATTTACTCTCTCATCATTTGATCGCTGCTCAGTATGCTACGGATATGTCAGGCCAATAGTTGCGTAAGGCATTATTATTATCGTGCAAAATATTTCGAGAAGACTAAAATATTTCCCCACTGAAAAAGACTATACTAGAAAACGCAGCATTATGAAAAGTAACAAAGTTTTCAAGATCGCAGCGATCATCTTTGGTGTGTTTGCGGTCATCTCGATAGGAAAAGGTATTATGTGTTTCAAGTGGTCTCACCTCACAGTGGAGGAGAAGGCGACTAAAATCACAGAGCGTATGTCAAGTAAACTTGACCTGACCGCTGAACAGAAGGAAAAAGTGTTGGCACTCAATCTTGAAAAAGTAAAAGCATTTGACGATAAAAATTTTTGGAAGAATGATCATAAACATGGGCCTCATGGAAAATCGGGTCCTCTTTATGAGAATTGGTGGAAGGAAATGAAAGAGATTCTGAATGATGAGCAGGAGAAGAAATTGAAATTATGAAGTTGGTTGGTGGGAAAGTGAAGCGAACGCGGGAAACTGCGCTCGCTTTTTTATTTATGTTTGTTGCTATTCTTGTTTTGCCAATTGAGAAGTTAGAATGATTGAATAAACTTGCTGTAATCTTTTTTGTTTACAGGCTCTTTGCTGCCTTTGTAGTTTCTGCTACACCTTCCTGGTAGGTCGTAGTTTTAAAATCGAACGCCTTATCAAACTTGCTGCTATCAAAAAGGTAATCTGTTTCGCTTTGATAGAGCATTTCGATCGCCTCTTTTATATTGGTATCAAAGAGACCGGCCATGCGTATCATCCATTTTTTTAATACCATATAGTTCGGAGCAATGCCAAATTCTTTGGCGGCAAGTTCAATGAATTGTTTTCCGGTCAATACATTTCTATCAGTAGGGGCATGCCAAACTTGGTTGTATGCTGATTCTGTATTTCCAAGCAGTGCCGTGGCCTTACCGGCATCCGGTGTATACGTAAAGGAGTGTACGGTGTCGTCATTTAACAGCCACTGGGCTTTTTTACCGGCCGCAAAGTTCTTAAAGAGCATGGCATCTGTAAAGCTCAATGGGGTATTAGGACCATAGAAATCTGCGCCACGAATGATCATCGCTTGCAGATTTTTAATCCTTATTTCGCCCAGTAGCTTTTCTTCAATCCTTGCTCGCACCTCTCCTTTTTTACTGCAGGGATTAAATGGAGTTTCTTCATTGAACCAACCTGACACTTTTCCGTATGGATATACATTGCTGAAAAAAACTAATTTAGTGTTGTGCTTTTCACAAGCGGCTATAACGTTGTTCATTACTATTGGCCATTGCTCACTCCATACTTTGGTAGCGTAAGGCAATCCTGCAGTGAGGTACGCAATTCTTGATCCGGCAACTGCCTTATCCGTTTGCTCTGCATTTAGCAGATCGGCAGAAAAAACCTGATCGGTAGAGTTCACCTTTTTTGGGTTGCGACTTACTAACCGAATTTGATTGGTATACGTGGGCAACATCTTTCCCAGATTGTTAGCGATAACGCCATTGGCGCCAAGGATGGTTTGCATTGAAAGTGTATTTTAGTAAGTACGAAAAAGGCGATTGACTACGTCTATTTTTTTAGGCACAAATAAGTCACAAAAAACCCTGAAGCAAAAAGTTAAAGCTAAATCAATTCTATTAAGGAATTTAATTTAATATCCTGCTAGGTCAAATTTTTATCTTACTAGTAATGGCATGTTGGCTATCAGGACTAACAGATCATCATCATTGACTTGCTTTTGCTCATCAGCTAGAAGTAGAAAATTTTCATAAAGTGTATTAATATCATCACCCTCCACCCGATAACCCAGTAATTCCACTCGGTGTTTTAAAGCCGCCCGACCACTGCGTGCAGTTAATACTATTGATGACGAAGGAACTCCAACATCAGCTGGATTAATGATTTCATAATTTTCAGCATGTTTCAAAAATCCATCCTGATGGATGCCTGAAGAGTGAGCAAAGGCATTCGCACCAACAATTGCTTTGTTGGGCTGCACGGGCATACGCATCATACTGGAAACCAACTGACTGATCTCAAATATTTTTTCTGATTTGATATTGGTGTATAATCCCAGGTCTTTATGCACTTGTAGGACCATCGCAACTTCTTCCAATGACGTATTTCCCGCGCGTTCTCCAATGCCGTTAATTGTTACTTCTGCCTGTCTTGCACCATTGGTTAGGCCGGCAATGGTATTGGCTGTTGCTAAGCCCAGGTCATTATGGCAATGCACTGAGATTACTGCTTTGTCAATATTCTTCACATTTTCAACTAAGTACTGAATACGCTTGCCATACAAATGAGGTAAGCAATAACCAGTAGTATCTGGAATGTTTACTACATCCGCACCAACTGAAATGACAGCTTCTATCAATTGAGCAAGAAACGCTAAATCAGCGCGACCTGCATCTTCCGCAAAAAATTCTACCTCGTAGCCTTTTGCTTTCGCGTATTTGACAGCCCATACTCCTTGCTCCAATACCTGCTCCCTGCTTGATTTGAATTTATGCTTGATGTGAACATCCGAAGAACCAATTCCGGTATGAATGCGACCACGTTTGGCATGATGCAAGGCTTCGGCAGCGACATCAATATCGTCTTTCTTAGACCGTGTAAGTCCGCAGACTACAACATCTTTTACAGCTTTCGATATTTCGACAACGGAAAGAAAATCTCCAGGGCTTGAAATGGGGAAGCCAGCTTCGATTATATCAACGCCTAAAGCTTCCAGTTTCCTGGCAATAATTACTTTCTCTTCTGTCTTTAGTTGGCAGCCAGGCACTTGTTCGCCATCGCGAAGGGTAGTGTCAAAGATTTGAATTTTGTTGTTCATAGTAAGATCCTTATTTCATATTACTCAGATAAACTATTGACGTATTACAGATGCCATTGAGTTTACTAACGCCTTTTCAAGTTGTTCGCAAACTTTTGCTCCCATTTGTTGGGTATTCAGTATTTTGGTTTGATTTGTTTTAGTATCGGCAATATCGGTTGTTCGAAATCCTTGTTTTAGCGTTTGTTGTACGGCAAGGATTACCGCTTCTGATTCATTCTTCAATCCAAATGATATATCAAGCAAAAGTGCTGCTGATAAGATCGATGCTAATGGATTAGCAATTCCCTTTCCAGTAATGTCGTGAGCACTTCCGTGAATGGGTTCGTATAATCCAACTGTATCGCCAACTGAGGCGGAGGCCAGCATGCCCATTGAGCCTGCAATCTGCGATGCTTCATCTGTGAGGATGTCCCCAAATAAGTTACCGGTGAGCACGACATCAAAACTTCTTGGATTTTGAATCAACTTCATAGCCGCTGAATCAACAAACTGATGTTCCAATTGTACATCTTGATATTGTTTCCCGATTTCCTGAACAGTCTCTCTCCAAAGCCTTGAGCTCTCAAGTACATTAGCCTTATCAACAGAAGTAACTTTTTTCTTTCGTGTAAGAGCCGCCTGAAATGCCTTGTGGGCAATGCGTTCAATTTCATATCGCTGATAGATCATTATATCGTAGGCAGTGTCTCCATTATCTTTTCTTCCTTTCTCACCGAAGTAGACATCGCCAGTAAGTTCACGAAAGAAAAGAATATCCGAACCTTTTAATATTTCAGGTTTAATACTGGATGCGTCAAGAAGTTCATCAAAGAGTTTGATCGGCCGAAGGTTGGCATATAGCCCAAGTTCTTTGCGCATTTTTAACAGACCTTGTTCTGGCCTCACTTTCAGCGTTGGGTCATTATCGTATTTTGGATGGCCAACGGCCCCAAATAATATGGCATCGCAGTTTTTTAGTTTGGAGAGCGTTTCGTCTGGTAATGGATTGCCGGTTGCCTCAATGGCATCATGGCCAATAAGAGCTTCATCAAATTCAAATTGGTGTCCAAAGAGTTTTGCGATTAACTCTACTACCTTTTTCCCTTCGGTTGTCACTTCTTTTCCGATGCCGTCTCCGGGGAGAATAACTATCTTTTTTTTCACGTTGTATTACTGGTTGCTTTAAAGTTGTTTTAAGTTTCCAGTCACAGGTTACCGGTAACTGGTAACCGGTTAATGTGCCAAGTCAAATTCCCGTATCTCCTTATTCAAACTCAACAAGTAATCAATATCATCGTATCCGTTAATCAAGCAAGTCTTCTTATACAGATTGATTTCGAATTTTTCTTTTACAGATCCAATCTGTAAAATTTGGTTTTCAAGATCCACCACAATCTCGCTGGATGGCTTTTCTTCAATGGCTGTTAATAGTTGTTTGAGAAATTTATCAGAAACCACAATCGGCAGGAGTCCATTGTTCAATGCATTGTTTTTAAAAATGTCAGCAAAGAAACTTGACACTACAACCCGAAAGCCAAAATCATAGATAGCCCATGCTGCATGCTCACGACTACTTCCACATCCAAAGTTTTTTCCGGCCACAAGAATTTTGCCGGTGTATTTTGAATTATTTAATACAAAACCTTTAACAGGCATGTTCTCTGAGTTGAAGCGCCAGTCGCGAAACAGATTGTCACCAAATCCTTCTCTTGTGGTAGCTTTTAAAAAGCGAGCAGGAATGATTTGGTCAGTATCTATATTCTCTACAGGCAGAGGAACCGCAGTAGATTTCAGTGTTGTAAATTTATCCTTGCTCATCGGTAATAAATTAAACCAATTCTCTCACGTCCGTTACTTTTCCAGTGATAGCCGCTGCCGCAGCGCTCAATGGACTTGCCAAAAAGGTACGCGACTTTGGACCTTGTCGTCCTTCAAAATTTCTGTTTGATGTGCTGATGCAGTATTTACCTGCTGGCACTTTATCTTCGTTCATGCCCAGGCATGCCGAGCATCCCGGACTTCTTAATTCAAAGCCTGCTTGTTCAAAAATTTTATCCAGCCCTTCTTTACGCGCTTGCTCTTCTACTTGCTTGGAACCTGGTACAACCCAGACTTCTACATTTTTAGCTTTTGTTTTTCCTTTCACCATAGAGGCTACCATACGCAAATCTTCAATTCTTGCATTGGTGCAACTTCCTATAAACACGTAGTCAATTGATTTACCAAGGAGCGAGGAACCCTGCTCGAGACCCATATACTCCAATGATTTAGTAAATGAAGTTTGTTCACTAATTTCTTTAAGTTCGTTTAAGGTTGGAATCCGATCGGTTACTTTCATGCCCATGCCAGGATTTGTCCCGTATGTAATCATGGGCGCTATGTCGGCAGCATCAAATTTTAAAATGGAATCGTACGAGGCGCCTTCATCTGTTGTAAGCTTCTTCCATTCTTCAACGGCATCATCAAATTTCTCTCCTTGGGGCGCGAACGTTCTTCCCTTAATGTAGTTGAAAGTGATTTCATCGGGAGCGATCAACCCTCCACGAGCCCCCATTTCAATACTCATGTTGCAAATGGTCATGCGGGCTTCCATAGAAAGATTCCGAATGGCCTCTCCCGCATACTCCACAAAAAAGCCTGTGGCACCACTCGCTGAAATCTTAGAAATGATGTATAATATGATATCCTTACTAACCACACCCTTACCCAACGTGCCATTGATTTCAATTTTCATGGTCTTGGCTTTGTATTGTAAAATACACTGGGTCGCCAAAACTTGTTCAACTTCGCTGGTGCCAATACCGAATGCAATATTTCCGAAGGCACCATGTGTTGAGGTGTGACTGTCTCCACATACAATAGTCATTCCCGGCAAGGTCAATCCTAATTCTGGACCAATGATATGCACGATTCCCTGAAAGGGATGACCGAGGTCATATAAGTCCACTCCATATTCTGAACAGTTTTTTCTAAGTGTTTCTACCTGGTGTCTCGATAAGGCTTCTTTGATAGGAAGATGTTGATCTTTTGTTGGTACATTATGATCAGCAGTGGCAGTGGTACGGGAAGTGTTAAATACTTTTATTCCTCTTTTCTTTAGGCCATCAAATGCCTGTGGGCTGGTAACTTCATGAATAAAATGACGATCGATGAACAAAGCATCCGGATAGCCATCAGCATGCTTTACCACGTGATTGTCCCAGATTTTTTCGAAAATAGTTTTTAGTTTTTTTTCGCTCACAACAATCGTTAGTTTGGTCTATTCTTATTAAAACAGAACCGCCCTGTCGCGTAAAAACATGACAGGGCGGTTGATATTTTATTAGCAACGAAGATGCGGAAAAGTTGTGAGTTAGTTAAGTAAAATTTCCAAAAAAAATTGTGAGTTACTGACAAGTGTTTGGTAGTGCCAGATGCCAGGCGAGGTGAGTATTAAACATTCCACCAAGGTAAGGGAAGTTTAATCTCGTTAACCGATTCAACTATTATATCTGGTTTAAACGCGTATCGTTTGAGTTCTTCTCTTTTTGTGATACCACTTAGTACGAGGATAGTTTTGTAACCCATTTGCACGCCACCTTGAATGTCAGTGTCCATGGTATCTCCGATAATGGTTGTTTCTGCCGCTTCAAGCCCTAATGATTTTCGTGCCGACCGCATCATAACAGGACTGGGCTTTCCAATAACAAACGCTTTGATGCCGGTAGCCTCCTCAATCATGGCAGTAGTAGCAGCGATACCTAAATTATTCCATCCTTTTTTTTTGGGTGATGGATCACGATTGGTGGTGATGAATTTTGCTCCAGCTAAAATCATGTCCACTGCACGTTGTACCATCTCCAGGGTAAAATTTCGCCCTTCCCCCAACACCACAAAATCGGGATCATTGTCTACTAATTTGATTCCATTTTCATGCAGACTGGTTAACAGGCCCCCTTCACCCAACACATAGGCAGCTCCGTTTGGAATTTGGGTACTTAAAAATTTACTGGTCGCCATGGCACTCGTATAGATATGTTTTTCGGTAATATCTATCCCCAGTTTGTGAAGCTTGCGAACTGAATCCAGTCTTGTTCGCTGGCTATTGTTTGTCATAAAGCTAAACGGGATGTCATTTTCAAGAAGGTGCTTAATAAATCCATCTGCACCATGTATCATGAGATCGCCACCATACACCACACCATCCATATCAATTAATAAACCATGTGCCATGCCGTTACAAATTATTAAGGTCCAAGTTAAAGCATTTCAATCAAAAAAAACGTAAGATCGAAATACCTGATTGAATGAAATAAAGGTTGATGTATATGTTATTGAAGGTCACACCAGGTACTCGAATAAATTCTCATGTTGATTCACAAGTGTGTAATTGAGTTTATGGCTGTTCATCCGTTCAATTAACGAAGCAAAGTCTTCTTTTGATTTTACTTCGATACCAATAAGGGCGGGCCCTGTTTCCTTATTGTGTTTTTGAATGAATTCAAATCGAACAATATCATCATTGGGGCCGAGAATATGATTGACAAATTCTTTTAGAGCTCCAGGCCGTTGTGCAAAACGTACTATAAAATAATGTTTCAAGCCTTCAAATAAGAGAGATCGTTCTTTTATCTCCTGCATCCTGTCAATATCATTATTACCACCACTCAGTATGCAGACAACTTTTTTTCCCTTCACGTGATCTGCATATTGATCCAGGGCGGCAATAGATAATGCTCCCGCTGGCTCGGCAACAATTGCGTCTTCATTATACAGCTGAAGTATTGTGGAGCTTACTTTTCCTTCGGGTACCAGCAGCATATCAGCCAGCACCTCTTTACAAATTGGAAAAGTTTGATCTCCTACTTTTTTTACGGAAGCTCCATCTACAAATCGTTGAATAGAGTCCAGCACCACGGGCTTACCAGCTTTTAATGCCTCCATCATGGAAGGAGCGCCTTGTGGCTCCACGCCTATAATTTTTGTCTGTGGTGAATAGGTTTGGAAATAACTGCCAAGTCCGGCACAAAGTCCTCCCCCCCCGATAGGGACAAACACATAATCGATGTTAGATTGTTCTTCCAGAATTTCCTTACCCACGGTTCCCTGACCTTCCATTACTTTAATGTGATCAAACGGGGGAATGAAAACACAATTGTTTTGTAATGTGAATTCCAAGGCATGAGCCTGACAATCATCAAATGTATCACCGACCAAAACAATTTCAATATTATTGCCTCCAAACATTTTCACCTGATTGATTTTTTGTTTTGGTGTAATGGCAGGCATATAGATCACGCCTTTGATATTGAGTAGTTTGCAGGAGAACGCAACACCTTGCGCGTGATTACCTGCACTGGCACATACTACTCCCCGTTTTTTTTGCTCTTCATTTAAGCTTTGAATTAAGTTATAGGCGCCCCGAATCTTATATGAGCGCACTACTTGCAGATCCTCACGCTTTAAATACAATTCACATCCAAATTTCTCCGAAAGCTTGCGATGAAACTGTAATGGTGTTTTTAATACTACAGGCTTCAGCACTTTGTGAGCTGAGTTAATGTCTAAATTAAATGCTTTCGTGGATGTCATGATAATTTGTAAAGGCGAGTCCTGTTATTTCTTAACGGCAACAATGATCCCTGTTGCCCAAACTTGTTTCGTTAACATTAAATCAACCCTCTTCTCTAAAAGGTTGATGAGGTTGATTGCTTTCTCGTGATGGCCATCAGGCCAGTTGGTTTGAGGAAGCATATCATCAACGATATAAAGACCTCCTTTATTCAACATAGATAACACTTCGTTCAACAGAAGATATTTTCCATGCCACGTATCGGCAAAGATGTAGTCATATTTTTGATTTTTGTTAGCGTCAACCCACTCACCGCCATCAATGCAAATAAGGGTTAAACGCTTATCACCACCTAGAAAGGATTGAGCGATTTCCAGAAATTTCGGATCGTTGTCAATTGAAGTTAGGGTAGAACTTTCATCCATTCCGTCTAATATCCATGATGTGGATAAGCCGGTACCAGTACCGAGTTCAAGAAATTTACCAGCCGGTTTTGAACTTGCCAATGTTCTAAGTAAGGAACAAGTCAATACATCCGAGGCCATCGTAAAGCCCGATAGCCTGGTTACTTCCTCAATGCTCGTATACGCTTTCGGAAATTGCTGGTGGATTTCTTCTGTCATAGGGAGTAGTAGACAGTAGGCAGGTTACACTCAACAGTTTGAAATGACTGCCGATTGCTTACTGTCTACTGCCAATTGATTAATTGATCATGCTTGCTTCTACGCTTGCTTTTTCAGGTCGTAACTTTCTTACCGCTGCACCTGCTTGCCAGAGTTCGCTTTCGCGAACTTCTTTCAACTCTTCCGCTAGCTTTTCGCGATAGTCGGGTTTGCTGCAGGTATCTATCGTGCGTTTTGCTTCAGCACCACTTGCAACGCTTTCATATAATTCTTTGAATACGGGAAGCGTTGCTGCCTTGAATTTCTTTTTCCAATCCAAAGCACCACGTTGAGCTGTAGTCGAACAGTTGGCATACATCCAGTCCATACCATTTTCAGCAACGAGCGGCATTAAACTTTGCGTAAGTTCTTCCACAGTTTCGTTAAAAGCTTCTGATGGAGTGTGTCCTTTAGAACGAAGCACTTCATATTGTGCTTCGAAAATTCCTGCAATAGCGCCCATTAACGTTCCTCGTTCACCTGTTAAGTCAGAATATACTTCTTTCTTGAAGTCGGTTTGGAACAAATAACCAGAACCAACACCGATTCCTAGCGCAATCGCTTTCTCCGTTGCTTTTCCTGATGCATCTTGGAATACAGCATAACTTGAGTTTATACCTTTGCCTTGCAAAAACAGTCTTCTCACCGATGTTCCTGATCCTTTTGGCGCGGCAAGTACCACATCAATATCGGCAGGAGGAATAATACCGGTTTGTTCTTTGAATGTGATTCCAAAACCGTGAGAGAAATATAGCGTCTTACCTTTTGTCAGATATGGTTTAATGGTTGGCCATAAAGTAATTTGACCTGCATCGGATAAAAGAAATTCCAAAACAGTTCCACGTTTAGCTGCTTCCTCAATGTCAAACAAGGTTACTCCTGGTACCCAGCCATGTTCTACCGCTTTATCCCATGTTTTTGATCCTTTGCGCTGGCCAACGATTACGTTAAATCCATTATCGCGCAAGTTCAATGCCTGTGCAGGGCCTTGTACACCATATCCAATGATTGCAATAGTTTCATTTTTCAAAACAGCCAATGCTTTCTCCATTGGAAATTCTTCACGTGTAACTACTTCCTCCAGGGTTCCTCCAAAATTGATCTTTGCCATTTGTTTTGTGGTTAGTTCTTAATTATTAAAAAGTTTAAAGATGAAAGTTTAAAGCTTAAAGTTTGGGCCGAACTAGCTTTTGGCTTTGTACTTTGAGCTGATAGCTTCTTAATCAACGTCTACAATTTTCTCGCTCAGTTCAAAATACAAACTGCTGCCTTCATAGGCCCTCACCGTCTCAACTTCAATTAGTTTTTCTAATTGCGTTGTAACTTTTTCAATCATATCATGAGTAGTGAAAAGTAACATAATCACTCCGCCTCTGCGAAAATCATTTTCGTTTTCATGAGCCATTAATTTTTTTATCCTCACTCTTCTGCGATTTAAAATATTGATGATCCGATTAAGGACAGAAAAATTATTGTCGGATGCTATTTCTATGGTGAAGTCTTGTTTCATATAACTAATCCTGCGTCTTTAGCATTTTTACTTTTTCGGTAATTCCAAAATTATTTCGGATACACTGGCACCAGCAGGCACCATGGGAAACACATTATCTTCCTTTCCCACCACGACTTCCAAAAAATATGAAGTCTTGGCTTCTAGCATCTCCCGTACCCCATCTTGCAAGTCTTCCCGGTTAATAATCTTACGTGCTGTAATGGAATAGGCTTCCGCTATTTTAACAAAATCAGGATTGATCATCTCTGTAAAGGAATATCGTTTTTCATGAAATAGTTGTTGCCACTGACGCACCATACCTAAAAAACTATTATTCAGTACTATGATTTTAACAGGAATCTTATACTGCATAATGGTACCTAATTCTTGAACGGTCATCTGGTAACCTCCATCGCCAATAACGGCCACCACTTGTTGGTTGGGCAATGCCAACTTAGCACCCATAGCAGCCGGTAATGCAAAACCCATGGTGCCTGCTCCGCCAGAGGTTACATTTGTTCTTGGGTTTTTAAATTGATAGTACCTCGAGGCAATCATTTGGTGTTGACCTACATCAGTCACTAGTATTGCCTCTCCTTTTGTTTGGGTCGAAAGCTGATGAATGACTTCCGCCATCTTGATTTCACCTGTCGAATTGAATTCGTGGTGGATAACTTTATCATACTCTTCTTGATTGAGTTCGCGGAAGCTGTTGATCCATGCAGCGTGTTGACTCGGCTGAACAAGCTTTGTCAATACCTCCAGAGCTTCTTTTGCGTCCGCATTAACAACAACATCTGCTTTTATGATTTTATTAATCTCGGCTCTGTCAATTTCTATATGAATAACTTTTGCCTGCCTGGCATATTTGCTGACGTTCCCAGTCACACGATCATCGAAGCGCATACCAATGGCAATCAGAACATCGCATTCATTGGTGTTGATGTTGGGTCCATAATTTCCATGCATGCCCAGATATCCAACATAATTGGGATGATCGGTCGGGAAAGCACCTAGTCCAAGCAATGTACTTGCTACGGGAATGCCGCTCTTTTCAGAAAAGGCAATTAATTCGCTGGATGCGCCAGACAGCAAGACTCCCTGACCTGCCAGTATATAAGGTTTTTTTGCTTTGTTAATTAGTTCTGCTGCAGCCTCTACTTGTGGAAGTTGCAGGGATGGTTTGGATTTATACGTGCGAATGCTTTCACACTTTTTGTATGCCTGAAAGTCAAATAACTCATTCTGTGCATTCTTAGTAATGTCGATCAATACCGGACCTGGTCTTCCGGTCATGGCAATGTGAAAGGCTTTTGATACAGCATTTGCAATATCCTTTGCCTCCGTTATTTGCACATTCCATTTTGTTACAGGAATGGTGGTGTTGATCACATCAGTTTCCTGAAAGGCATCTGTCCCCAGCAGGTGAGCAAATACCTGGCCTGTGATACAGACCACTGGAGTTGAATCAATCAAAGCATCAGCCAAGCCGGTGATGAGATTTGTTGCCCCGGGACCGGAAGTAGCAAACACAATTCCTGGCCGACCGGATACACGTGCAAATCCTTGTGCCGCATGAATAGCACCCTGTTCATGACGGACAAGTATATGATTAAGTTGATCAGAATAGTGATAGAGCGCGTCATACACAGGCATAATCGCTCCACCAGGATATCCGAAAATAGTAGTTACTTGTTCTGCAACCAGACAACGCAACAAGGCTTCAGATCCTGAAATCTTTTGCTGGGTTGGTGCAACAACTCGTTCTTTAGTCTTCGTCAGTAACGCATCCATCGGCTGCAGTTTTTACGTGTTTGGCATATTTATATAAGACTCCACTCGTTACCCGAAGTAACGGTGCTTTGTAATGCGATCTTCTGATCGCAATTGTTTTTTCATCAACCAGCAAATTGATCTGATGTTTCTTCACATCTATTTCGATCCAATCACCATCTTCCACTAATCCAATCAGTCCACCATCAAAAGCCTCTGGGGTAATATGTCCTATCACAAAACCATGCGAGCCTCCTGAGAATCTTCCGTCCGTAATGAGGGCAACAGATTTTCCAAGCCCGGAGCCCATGATTAAACTTGTGGGCTTCAACATTTCAGGCATACCCGGTGCGCCTTTAGGACCAACGAAACGAATGACGACAACATCACCTTCTTTTATTTTGCCCGATTTGATTCCATCCACTAATTCAAACTCACCATTGAAGACCCGCGCGGTACCTTTAAACTTTTCACCCTCTTTGCCTGTAATCTTGGCTACCGATCCTTTCTCGGCCAGGTTTCCATAAAGTATTTGGAGGTGTCCCGTCTTTTTGAATGGCCTTTCAAGCGGAACGATGACATCTTGTTTTTCGAAATCAAGGTCTTTGGCGTTGGCCACATTTTCGGCAACGGTTTTTCCAGTCACGGTCAAACAATCACCATGCAGAAATCCTTTTTGTAATACGTATTTCATTACCGAGGGAACGCCACCTATTTTGTGAAGGGCCTCCATCAGATATTTACCACTTGGCTTCAAATCTGCAATCAATGGCGTCTTATCCGAGATTCGTTGAAAATCTTCTTGTGTGATTTTAACGCCAACGGATTTTGCCATCGCGATTAAATGCAGAACGGCATTTGTAGATCCCCCCAACACCATCACGATTGTAATAGCATTTTCAAATGCCTTAAAGGTCATGATGTCGCGAGGCTTCAAATCTTTTTCCAATAAATGCAGGATTGCTTTTCCGGCAGACACACATTCGGCAGACTTTTCTTTGCTCAACGCAGGATTAGAAGAAGAGTAAGGAAGTGACATACCCAACGCTTCAATAGCAGATGCCATGGTATTGGCTGTATACATTCCGCCACAGGCACCAGCACCGGGGCAAGAGTTTTGGATAATGCCTTTGTAATCTTCATCCGATAGTTTGCCCTGAATTTTTTCACCAAGCGCTTCGAATGAAGAAATAATATTTAGCTCACGTCCTTTATAATGGCCACCGGCAATTGTACCGCCATACACCATAAGTGCCGGACGATTCAAACGTCCCATAGCGATTACAGAACCTGGCATGTTTTTGTCGCAACCAACTACCGCTATCAACCCATCATAATACTGTGCTCCACAAACTGTTTCAATGGAGTCGGCAATTACCTCACGGCTCACTAAAGAATAACGCATTCCTTCCGTCCCGTTAGAAATTCCATCGCTAACACCAATGGTATGAAAAATTAGTCCAACAAGTTCCTGGTCCCAAACGGCTTGCTTCACTTCTGTTGCCAGCGCATTCAAATGCATATTACAGGTGTTGCCATCGAAGCCGGTGCTTACTATTCCCACCTGTGCTTTTTTTAAGTCGTGCTCAGTCAGACCAATTCCGTATAGCATAGCTTGCGAGGCCGGCAGTGTCATGTCCTGGGTGATGGTCTTGCTGTACTTGTTTAATTCCACTTTTCCTGATTCTAATTTTATTTTTCAAACAATAAGATTCTGGATTCTTGATGCTGGGGAATCCAGAATCTAGTATCCAGAATCGGTTTTAAACGATAACATATGAATAACTCTTATCCAACACAATGCTTCTATAGGTATCCCTAATTAATGCACTCATAGAATCCTTCCACGGTTTGCCCATCGGTTGTCCTTCGATGGATTCAATAGCAACTATTTCGTTCATGGTACTGCAGAAGAATGCACTGTCTGCCTCGAATAATTTTTCCGGTCTGAAATATTTTTCCACTAACGGAATCTCTAACTGATCACAAATATCAATTACGGTTTTGCGCGTAATACCTGGTAAAATACTTTCTAGCGGGGGCGTGTACATCACCCCATCTTTTTCATGAAAAAAATTGGCACCAGGCCCTTCTGCCACATAGCCATTTAAATCAAGAAGGATCCCGTCATCAAAGCCTCGCCTTTTCGCTTCAGTTGTAGCGAGAATGGAGTTTACATACAAACCACAAACTTTGGCTTCCATGGTGACCGCTTTGGGATTAGGACGCTGAAACGATGATATACAAACACGGGCAGGCTTTAGGGTGATATGTTGATCAACGGCCCAGGCCGTGATCATTAATGATACCTCGTTCGGTGAGGTCAATGCCATATTAGGGCTACAGAAGACAAGCGGACGGATGTAAGCGTTTGATAACTTGTTTTTTTCAAGTACTTGATAGGTAATTTGGGAAAGTTCTTCTGCACTGTAATGGAAGGGGATTCCCATTAATTGGCAACTTCTTTTCAGACGTTCGAAATGTTCCAGCGCTTTAAAGGTCTTTATTCCGTTTACAGTTTCGTAAGAGCGAATTCCTTCGAACACGCCATAGCCATAGTGAAATGTTTGACCGAATAAGTCGGTCTTGGCGTCTTTGGCTTTGATATATTTCCCATCCAGGAATAGAACTGTGTTATCGTTGTAGTACATCGTATTAGAACAATCGTTAGTTTGTTACCATTTCTATAAAATAAAACCGTCCCGCTTATGGGCGGGACGGTTGACAATTTTTTTACATATTGGTCAGCGTCCCGGTTTTCTGAGAATAATGACGTTAATGAGCACACGTACACTATTGATCAATTTGATCAGGGTGTTAAAGCCGTATGCGTATGTTTTATTCATTGCTTTTTCTTATGCTGTAGTGCAAGATGGCAAAATTTTGTAATGGAATTGTAGTAAAAAGTAGAAAAAAGTTTCACTACAAGGGTAACGAATGTTAGGTAGAGATTCTGTCAAAATATGTTTCCTCCCCAAACAAAATTCTTAAAGTCATTTCCTGGGGGATAAAGACCAATCAAAAATTGCTTTTTGAGATTGAGAGATTTAGATCGATTGGTTAAGGCATCAGCATCACTTTTTGTGGGCGTAGTTTTTATTTCAATGCCACAATTTTCTTTCCATATTAAATCAATCTCCTGCCCAGATTTCTTTTGATAATAATTAACAGCTTTGTCTAATCTCAAGAATTGATTTACAACCGTGTTTTCAAAAATCTTTCCGGTCTCTTGCTCTTCCATTAAATTTAATAGTCCGGAGTCTGAGAAGTAATATTTTGATTGTTGACTGATTTCTTTATCAGTGTTGTTGCTGTAGGGAGTGAGCTTTGTTAGAAAGTAAGTTTGCTCGAACAAGCTCAGATAGTTGGCTATTTTGTTCCTGTTAATGCCAGCCACAGAGGCTAGTTTGCTGGCATCCATTTTACTTCCAACACGGGCACTTAATAGCCGAATGAGTTTATAAAGTTCATCGTTTAATGAATAGTCCGAAAGAATTTTTACGTCCATGTCAATGTAGGCATTGAGGATATCTTGAAGCATCGTCTTCTTTGAAGACGATTTATTTATTAACGTTACTTCTGGAAAACCTCCAAACTTTATGAACTCGTTGTAACTCGACTTAAACTGATTATAGAATCCCTCGAAATAATTTTGAAAGGCGAATCTTTTATAAGTGTTAGCATCAGTTCCTTTGAACCTCAAAAATTCATCGAAGGATAAAGGACTTAATTCAAAGATTTGTTTTCGCCCAGCTAGACTTTCTGAAAAACGGTTTTTTAAATAAAAAGAACTTGAGCCAGTCACAATGAATTTTACCCGATAGGTATCGTACCAATACTTCATTACGCTCACGATGTCTGGCAGCAATTGAATTTCGTCCAAAGCAATGGTGCATTTTTTGGTCACATCAATTCCCATTGTTTCCAGAAAGAGTTCCATCTCTTTGTTGGTAGGCTGCTTAAAAATCTGCCTGTTCTCAATGCGCTCCAGATCAAGATAGATTTTGTTTTTACCAGGGACGGTATCCAGTAATTGTTTCAGCAATGTGGATTTGCCCACGCGCCTCATACCCGTGATGACGGTAGCCGGTCTTTCGGTAAGGTGGCTCTTCAGGGCTTTATAGAGGTTTCTTTCAAACATACTTTATGCACGAATATAGTGCATAAAGTTATACTATACGCATTTCTTTTGTGCAAGAATGTCTACTCAAATCAAAAAATATACGTTAAGATCCCAAATACTCTACAATCCCATCGCGTATAGCGGTAAAAGTTTTGATCAGGGTCTCTTCTTTTTCTTCGAGCAGCGTTACACGGAAGCCTTGCAACTCTGAGCAGAAGGAAGAAATGGGCACAACGCAAACTCCTTTTGCACCTAGCAGGTAATACACAAACCGTTTATCAAGTGGCATTTCCTCGGCCGTCCAATCTCTTACCAGTTTAGTGATTCTGGGGTCCTGAATTTTTAAAGTTTGATTTTGTTTCAGGGTTCCTTCGCGGAAGATGATGGTATTATAAAAGGCACCAAACGTTTCATTGAAAGTTAACTGTGGAACCGTGTGAAGAATGTCGGCAATGATTTTACTGCGTCTGCCGATATTACGATTCGTTTCCTCACGATATACTTTAAAGCGCGGATCCCCCAGAATTTTCGGAATGGCTAACTGCGGCAACTTAGTGGAGCATACCTCGATCATTTTTGCATTATCAATTGCCTGACATAAACGATTAAAGCCTTCATCTTTATCACGGTTGTAATACTCCATCCAGCCACAGCGCGCACCTGGCCATGGCAATTCCTTCGAAATGCCTTTCATCGAGATACCAGGAATATCTTCAATCACTTCGGCAAGTGCGTAGGCCCTTGCACCGTTGTAGGTAATGTTCAAATAAATTTCATCACAGATCAGAAAGAGCTTAAACTCGCGGGCGATTTCTACAATCTTTTTTAAGGTCTCGTAAGGATAGACCATACCCGTGGGATTGTCCGGATTAATGATCAAAATACCGACAACATTAGGATTGTACTTCACTTTATTATAGAGATCATCCAGATCAGGATACCATTTGTTGTTGGGATCAAGTTTGTATGTGAGCGGTTCGTGACTGGCATGAGCAGCCTCCGCGCTGGAGTGTGTAGAATAGGCAGGTGAAGGGCCGATGATGCGAGAAGTAGGTGTGATGTATTGATACACTTTGGCAATGGCATCGCCAAGTCCGTTAAAAAAGCAAATATCTTCCGGGGTGATCTGGGCACCCTTTCGTAAATTATTTTGATTCGCTAAAAATTTTCGGGTATCCACCATACCTTTTGAGGGACAGTAGCTGTACGTCTCATTTTGCAGAGCCAGATCAGCAATGATCTGTTTGATCCACAGCGGGAGTAAATGATTTTTTTGAATCGGGTCCCCAATGTTTTCCCAGTAGATTTCTTGCCCCAGATTATTTATCAGCTCTGCCTTTTTTACGATCTCACGGATTTCGTAACTGAGTTCTTTAGCTCCTTCGCTAAGTAGTTGTTGACGCATAATGTTAGTCCATAGTATTTAGTCGATCGCCCATAGTTTAAAGGGCACAGTTACATTCACAGTCGGAGCCAATTTGCTTATTATTCACTCTTTGGACGTTAAAGACAGATACTACTAGTTAATGATTGTGGTATTTAAAATCCGAAAGTAAAGTTTAGTTGAGAGGATAGCAAAAAGCAGATAACAAAATCATACCTGTGCTTTTGCCGTTATGGTTTCAGCAAAAGCCTGATCAGCTCGCTTACTAACCATCGGTAGTTTATCCATCCAGTGAACATCAATGGTATAGACACCAAAATCCTCAATTACTTTTCCTTTTATGTCATAGAAGCCGCGGCCACGGAATGGAAACTTTCGGGCTGAATCGGGGAAATGAACCGTATCGAATACTTCTCCATGCACATCGTAGAATGTACCAAAGCACATGTGCTCTTTTGTCTTCATGGTGGAGGCATCTTTTGTCGTGACAATATAACCCACGATGTGAACTTGCTTTCCTTTTTTATGAGATAACTCGGTTGTTATCGTATCACCATAAGATGGAGTCGCCAGTAAATCAAACGGATTGCAAAGCGGAAACCCAAGTAGTTCGATTTCATCAAAGGCATCTTCCAATACATTGCGTTGAAGGACGGGTAAAGGATACTCTTTGGGTTCAGTATCAAAAAGATCGACCGTGTCGACTGGTTTTGCTTTGGCATTACCAAAATACAACATCGATTCCCAAAGAAGATGCTGCTTGGTTTTATACGTGAAACGGAAAGCTCCTAGTCGAATGAGAATGCGAAGTTGTTCTAGCCCAATGCCTTGTATCCGTCTCAAAAAATTATCAAGGCTTGAGTACGTACCGTTTTTATTCCGTTCGGAAAAAATTTGCTGACCTATTTTTGTTTCCAGACTTTTCAAGTGAACAAAGCCGATGTAAATTTTATTATCCTCAATCGAGGTGAGGTATTCGCTGTGATTCACGCAAGGAGGTTCAATCTGCGCACCATTCATACGCGCCTCATGAAAATAAAATTCTGTTCTATAAAAGCCACCGAAGTTGTTGATAACCCCAACCATAAACTCCAATGGATAATACGCTTTTAAAAACAAACTCTGATAGCTCTCTACAGCATAGCTGGCGGAATGACCTTTGGCAAAAGAGTATCCTGCAAAGCTTTCTATCTCCTTCCAAACGCGTTCTGTGACATGGGGCTCATAACCGCGTTCTTCACACCCTTCAAAAAAACGATCCTGTACCCGTTGAAATTCCTCACGCGAACGATACTTGCCCGACATACCTCTACGAAGTACATCGGCTTCTGTTAATGTAAGACCTGCAAAGAGATGAGCTACCCGTATTACATCTTCCTGGTACACCATTACGCCATATGTATCTTTCATAATCTCATCCATCTTAGGATGTATGGGTTTATACGAGCCTCCGTTGCGGACAGCATGAAAGCGTTCGATGTAAGTTTTCATCATCCCTGAACTGGCCACACCGGGGCGAATAATGGAACTCGCTGCGACTAATGTCAGGTAATCATCACATCGTAATTTTCCCAACAACATTCGTGTGGCGGGTGACTCCACATAAAAACAACCCATCGCTTTGCTATTGCGCATGAGGTCTTTTATTTTCTCGTCTTCTTTAAATTTTTTAAACTGATAAACATCAATGTCAACCCCTTTATTTTGTTTGACTTGTTTTACCGTTTCTTTAATATGACCAAGACCACGTTGACTGAGTATATCAAACTTATATATGCCGAAATCTTCAGCCATGTGCATTTCAAATTGTGATACGGGCAAGCCCTTGGGAGGAAGTTCGGTTGCCGTGTAAGCATAGATGGGTTTCTCGGTGATCAATACTCCACCGGCATGAATAGATATGTTAGACGGTAATTTTTTCTGGACAATATAATCTGTATAACCCAGTACCTTTTGAGAAATGTGATCGCGTTTTATTTTTTCATTCCTCCTTTCCACCAATTCGTCAATCTCTTCTTTCGGTAAACCGAATACCTTACCCAACTCGCGAATAATAGATTTGTCATGATAGGTAACATGTGTGCCCAGTAAACAGACATGATCAGAATCATATTTTTTGAAAAGATAATCGTAGATGGCATCGCGATTGTCCCATGAAAAATCAATATCAAAATCGGGAGGAGAGACACGCTCTTCGTTAAGGAATCGTTCAAAATAAAGATCTAGTTCGATAGGATCTACATTGGTAATGCCCAGGCAATAGGCCACTGTGCTGTTGGCTCCGCTGCCGCGGCCTACAAAGTCAAAGCTCTGGCTCTTAGCATAGTTAATCAAGTCACACGTGATGAGGTAGTAAGCAGTAAACTTTTTTTTAGCAATGATCCTTAATTCTTTTTCGATGCGATCGTTCCAGATTTTACCGTCAACATCCTCTGCTTGATATTTTATTTTATACCCTTCAAGGGTTTTACTTCTTAAGTAGTGTAAATCCTCTTCGGTAGTTAAAAAAAAACTTTTTCTGTTTTTGTCTTCGCCCAGTTGGCACTCAATTGAGCATTGATTGAGCATTGATTTGGCGTTGCGAAGGAGTTCAGGAAATTGATCAAATTGTTTTTCCAGATCATGGTGTGGCAACATAAATTCCTCTTTATGCGCTTGATGATGTTCAGGTAGTTTGCTGAGTAGAGTATTGGTAGCGATGCAGCGCAGTAAGCGATGTGTGTTATGATCGCGATAAACTATTTTTTCTTTTTTGGTTTTTTCAGCTTGAACTTTTTCCGGAGGAAGAAAAGTGATCGGGTGAAGCAATACAAATTTGTGTTCATATTCTTTACGATGAGAATAAATGGCAAATGATGAAAGATCGTGCTGGCCAACACCGATGTATTCGTATTCTCTTAACTGATCTGGTCTTATTTTACCAAAGGGATAAATCACAAATACCTGATCAAATTCGGGTGCGCGGGTGGGAAAGGGTTTCGCTTCGCGGTTGTGAAATGAAAGAAATCGATTAATGTTTTCAAATCCCTGATTATTTTTTGCGATGATTATATATGTGGTAGAGATGCAAAATTTTGCGTCTCTACTACCACGATCATCAGCACCATTATTGGTTTGTCCGTCAGGCGTGTTTCGGAATTCAACACCTACGGCAATATTTAGATCGAAGGCCTCCTTGCCAAATTTGGTAAGCCCATTTTCGCGCATACTATTGGTATCGCAAATTCTCAACATCTCCAGATAAGAAGCGGTGTTATTGATTTCGGTAAGAGCAAGTTTGTGAACGCCACAGCGTTTAGCTTCTTGAAAAAGAGTTTGGATGGGCAGTGTGCCGTATTTAAAACTGAAGCCGGTGTGACAGTTGAGGTACATGGACTAATTTGAAAATTTGATGATGTGTTGATTGAAAATATTGTCTGGTCATATTGCCATAAAGCCCCGCCCCGGTCTGAGTCCTCACAGACTGGAATCATAATTAATTATTACCTCCTAAAAACTCTAAATGAGCCATCACCAATTTGATCTCCCCAAAACTGTATCCATCCCCTAATGATTCTTTGATAGGTGTCAGTGCTCCTTTTCCAATCTTCTCAATTGCTTCGCTGATGGCAGGAATTTTTGAGATGTCTATCAGTTGATCGATTGTCAACTTGCCATGTTGAACATAGAATGCAAGATGCCCTTCAATGGTTACTGTGCTCAATCCACGTAGTTCAGCAATTTTTTCTAAAGAATTTCCCTGCTTGAAAAGATCAAAGCTTTGTTGTTTGGTGTCGGTGTCACGTTCGGGCCTTTCTCTTCGTATGCGTTTGGGCGTTTTCAGGTGAATGCGTGATTTCAATTGATGCTCTTTGCAATACGCTGCTATCACATTCCAGAATTGCTTTCCATACTTTTCCAGTTTTATCTGACCAAAGCCAGAAATTTTACTAAACTCTTCCTTGCTGTGTGGCAGGTATGTTGCCAGTTCCATAAGAGTTGCATCCGAAAGAACGATGCGGATGCCGTATTTCATTTCTTTTTCGGTCAATTCATTTATCATAGTTATTATTTTTATTCATATCATTTCGACTATTGATTTTAAATTTCTTATCATTTCGGTCTGTGAGGACACAGACCGAGGAGTTAGAATTTAAGTTTTTATTAGGACATATCAATTCATCATATTTTTTGTTATCCTGCCTTTAAACATATTCATCTCCATGCGCACACGTCTGTTTACACCCATGGTGGTGGCGCGTGTTAGTTTTTCTACACCATGTTTGTGTTTGATGTAATCCATCGCCTCGTACAGGTTGATGTCTTCTTCGGTGTCGTCAAACAAACTGATTTGTTGATTGCCATGAACGAGGCTGCTCAACCGCACACCCACCAGGCGGATTAACATTCTGCGGTTGTATAGTTTGTCGAACAGCTCTTGTACGATGCGGAGCAGAATGTGATCGGAGGATGTATAAGGTACGTGAATCTGTTTTGTTTCGGTGTCGAAATTGGAATAGCGGATTTTTACCGTAATGCAGGAAGTGAGTTTCTTCTGGTCGCGCAATTGAAACGCCACTTTCTCCACCATGGCGATGAGAATGGATTTCATCCGTTTCACATCAATGGTGTCTTCTTCGAAGGTGCATTCGGTGGAAATGGATTTTTGTTCGGTGTAGGGAACAACAGGCGAATCGTCAATGCCGTGGGCTTTGTTCCACAAGCTGATGCCATTCTTACCAAAGGCACTGGTTAGAAATTTCAAGGGCATATCGCGTAGTGTGGCTACGGTGCGCACGCCCATGTCGTATAAAAAAGAAGCGGTTTGTTTTCCCACCATTGGAATTTTATCTACGGATAGCGGGGCGAGGAAATCTTTTTCGTCACCGGCCAGTATCTGCTTCTCGGCATTTGGCTTGAACTCCGCTGTGGCTACTTTCGACACGAGTTTGTTTACCGACAACGCCATGGAGATGGGGAGCGCACTTTCTTTTATGATTTTCTTTCGCAGTTCCAGTGCCCATTTGAAAGTGCCGAAGAAACGGTCCATGCCGCTGGCATCGATATAAAATTCATCGATGGAGGCTTTCTCTAATAGAGGCGCTTTCTCGGCAATGATCTCTGTTACCAAATGCGAAGCCTGACTGTAGGCTTCCATGTCGCCAGAGATTACTGTAGCATCGGGGCAAAGTTGCAGGGCGAGGTACATGGGCATGGCGGAGTGTACGCCAAATTTTCTGGCCTCGTAGCTACAGGCTGCCACTACTCCCCTGCGACTGCTGCCACCTATAATTAAGGGAATGCCTTTAAATTTTTTCTCTTTTTTGCGCTCAACCGACACAAAAAAGGCATCCAAATCGAAGTGAATAATGCTCCTATCCATCAGAACAATATTACTAAATAAATTAGTAATTATGCTAATATTAAGCCTTTATTGTCCAATAATAGAGTATTAATGTGGGTAATATTTAAGCTAAATAGATTAGTAATTCCCCGCCAGCCCAACTCGTAGGGAGGCGTCCTAAAATATCACCTGGGCCCTTCAAAGGAAGAGGGAAGTGCAAGATTTAGTTTATGACAGTAGGTTTAAATCCAGCCGCACTACATTCTCAACATGCACCGTGTGTGGAAACATGTCTACAGGTTGCACGGCCGTGATGGTATATTTTTCGGAAAGGATTTTTAGATCGCGCGCCTGCGTGGCGGGGTTGCAACTTACGTATACAATTCGTTTTGGTAATGCTTTGAGCAACATCTTGCACACATCTTCGTGCATACCGGCACGTGGAGGATCGGTGATGATCACATCGGGCCGTCCGTGCTGATTTAAAAATTCATCGTCCAGAAGGTCTTTGATGTCACCCGCAAAAAATTCGGTATTGGTGATGTTGTTGAGCTTCGAATTTACTTTGGCATCTTCAATAGCGGCAGCAACATACTCCAGCCCAATTACTTTTTTGGATTGACCTGCTACAAAGTTAGCAATGGTACCCGTGCCGGTGTAAAGATCATATACCAATTCATCTCCTTGTAGGCCGGCCATTTGCCAGGCTACTTTATAAAGCGCATAGGCCTGATCGGAATTGGTTTGATAAAAAGATTTTGGACCAACACGAAATTGTAAAATGGCGGATCCGTCAGGCGTACTCATCTTTTCAGTGATGTACGGGTTTCCCTTCCAGCAAATGACATCAAGATCGGCAAAGGTGTCGTTCTTTTTTCCATTGATGATGTAGTTGGCAGAAGTTACCTGAGGAAATTTTTCAGTGATGGCCTTTAGAATTTTTTCAATCCACTCCATTTTAGGGTAGGTCACTTGCAAGATCACCATCACTTCGTTGGTGTTTGCAGTGCGAATGGTCAATGTTCTTAAAAAGCCAATTTGTTTTCGCAGATCGAAAAATGGAATATTTTCTGTTACGGCAACCTCTTTTGCAAGTAATCGAATGGCATTGGAGGGATAGGCTTGCAAATAGCATTGCTTTACATCAAACACTTTGTCGTACATGCGGGGGATGTGATAGCCTAAACCGACCTCACCCCCTGCCTGTCCGGCAGGCAGGCCTTGCCCTTCTACCTCATCCGGCCTTTGGCCACCTTCTCCAGGAGGAGAAGGGAAGTGGCCTAAAGATTTCAATGAGGAGAGGGGGGAAGAAGGAAGATTCTTTTTTATTTCAAGTTCTTCTTTGGTGAGCCAGCGGTTGGCGGTAAACGTGTAGTCTAATTTATTTCTATAGTAATCTGTTTTTGCGGAGGCAATAATGGGTTTTATTTCCGGGAGATCAAACCCACCTATTCTTTCTAGGTTATCAACCGCTTGTTGTTGTTTGTAGTGAAGTTGTGTTTTATAGTTAATGTGTTGCCAGGAGCAGCCGCCACACGTGCCAACGTGTTGACAGAAGGGTTCAGTTCGATTGGGCGATAATTTTTGAATGGCTGTTACGCGCCCTTCGAAGAAATTGCTTTTTATTTTAGTGAGTTCAACTTCCACCGTGTCACCAGGAGCGCCACCTTGCAAAAAAATTACTAATCCCTCTACCCTGGCAATGCATTTACCTTCTGCTGCCATCGTTTCGACTACTATATCCTCCAGTTTGTCTCCTTTTTTCATGGGTTGCGAAAATACGTAAATGTGGGGGGTTTTACTGCAAAAGCGAATTGCCTATCTTTCGCATTACTTGGTCCATGAAAAAATCCTTTATTACCTTCTTATTCTTGATTTCCTTTCCGGTGGTAGCCTCGCATATTGTGGGAGGTGAGTTTGAACTGTTACATATATCGGGCTACCAGTATCGGCTTAATCTGATTATCTACTTCGATAAAATTAATGGGTCTCCTGGCGCTAAAGATCAAGGCGGGAATTCACCAAGAGCGTCTATCTACAGAAAAAGTGACAACGTGTTTATGCGGGAGGTATTTCTGACTTTGACAACTGAGTCAAGCGTTGAATATACTCAGCCTGAGTGCTCCAATGGTGAAATTATTACGGACCGATTATTTTATACCGCTGATGTTATCTTATTACCCGAAGAGTTTGGTGATCCGGAAGGGTATTATGTCGTGTGGCAGAGGTGCTGCCGAAATTACCAGATTGCAAATATTTTCAGCAATGAACCTGTAGGTCCCAACGATCCAAATGCAGCTGGCCAGACTTTCTACCTTGAATTTCCCGCTGTTGTAAAAGATGGAAACCCATTCATCAATTCTTCGCCCCGACTTTTTCCTCCGCTTAATGATTATGCTTGCCCTCAGAGACCTTACTATGTGGACTTTGCCGGTGTGGATGATGATGGCGATTCTCTATACTATTCATTAGTGACACCACTCAATACTGTAAATTCTGCAGCCTTGCCTCCAGTGAGCCCGCTACCTTATCCGGAAGTTAGGTGGAAACCTGGATTTAGTTTGGACCGCATTATGAAGGGTTCTCCGGATTTGAATATTTCAAATGAAGGTTTATTAAGGGTGACACCGACCTTGCAAGGTCTTTTTGTATTTGCCGTAAAAGTGGAGGAGTTCAGAAATAAATTAAAAATTGGTGAAAGCAGACGCGATTTTCAAATGCTGGTGGTTGATAATTGCTCTCCGGCTTCGCCTCCCCAGATCCTGGGCAAGAAGTTGACCGATCCTTTTTTTACTGATAATTCCATGAGTGTGAGTTTCGCCAATACGGTATCGAATGCCGACCGCTGCATTCAGGTGAGTATATCTGACCCGGACTCAGAAAAAGCAGATGATAACTTTACTGAAAAAATTAAAATCAAAGTGATTGGTTTGAATTTTAAAAGTGATGAACTGGATGAAATTCTTCCTCCTGTAGTGACGGGCACACTACAGAAGGGAGAATCCAAAGTATTCAAAATATGTTTTCCTAAGTGCCCTTATTTTATCGGTGGACCCTATGATATCGGCATCATTGCCATGGATGATGCGTGTAGTCTTCCGTTACTTGACACGTTGAAAGTTAGCGTGAATGTGGAGCCACCACCGAACTCGGACCCTTATTTCACAACAGATACAAATACGTTTGATTTATTGGATGAAGGAGCCCAGAAGAGTTGGCCCTTTGAAATTAAGGATGATGACTTAGATGAGTTATTGGTATCACCACTCACTAATGGATTTTTGCTGGAGCCGGCAGGAATGGAATTCACTATCATTAGTCAACAGCCGGGCTTGGTGAATGGGATGTTGAGTTGGGATGCCTATTGTGATCTTTATGATTTCACGCAACGCACCAGCTTTCAAGTAAAAATACGCGTGGAGGATAATGACGAATGTGAGGCAAATGAACCGGTATTTGCAGTGTATAACCTGTCAGTGAAACTACCCGGCAATGCTGATCCCGTCCTTGATACCGATCTCACCGCTGCGGTCAACGAGAGAACCATATTTGGTTTGGAACGAAAAGTAGGCGAAGCGCTTTCCTTTGATGTTTTTGGAAGAGACCTTGTGGATAATGATTTATTAACCTTAGTTGGAGTGGGGAAGGGCTTTAACCTGAGTGACTATTCCATGGCTTTTTTACCGGCCAGCGATAGCGGTACAGTCCAATCAAAATTTCAGTGGTTGGTAAGTTGTGATGATTTTTCTACGTTTTCAAACGATAAGATTGACTCATTGAATCTTCAGTTTATTGTGGTGGATAATTCTAATAAGTGCCAGTTATTTAAAGCCGATACGGTAGATGTATCTGTAAAAATATTTCCTCCTGATAATGCCGCACCTAATTTGAAGATCCGTAGTCTCAATCCCAATGTGACGCTTACCAACAATCAGCTAACCGCCACCTTGCCCCAGCAAATATCACTGGGCCTATTGGGTATTGATGCCGATACATCCCCGTCAAAGGATTTACTAAAGCTAACCCTTATAAATGTAGAAGGAACCGTGCCTCTGGAAGGCTTTACCTTTACACCAGTCGAAGGAACAAGTCCTTTGGAAACTACTTGGGTATGGGACCCTGACTGCACTGTTTTTCAGAATGGTATTTATGAGAATGATTACACTCTCACTTTCCGAATCGCAGATGATCGGTGTTTCACGGCAACGGCTGATACTGTTAAGATTAGTATGAAAGTTCGCGATGCTGATGGTACAGATGAGAATTTTTTTCCGGTCAATTTCTTTTCACCAAATGAAGACGGAGTTAACGATTATTATTCGATGGAGGTTAAGGACGTAGTTACGGGTGAGTTTATTAACATGTTACCGCTGGATAACTGCACGGCCCAGTTTCAAGGAATTCGCATTTACAACCGTTGGGGTAATCAGGTATTCGAAAGCATTGACAGGGATTTTCGATGGCATGCAAAAGGCGAGGCTGCGGGAGTGTACTACTATTATGTGAAATACACACATAAAGAGTATAAAGGTGCTCTCTCCATTCGTTATTGATTAAAGGGTAACTGGCAATAGCGAATTTTCTTTTATATACACCTCTTGATCTTTCCAATTTACTTTTATCCACACATCGGTTTTGCCAAGAATTTTAAGCAGGTGGCCTTCATCAATGATTCCCATTACAGATGACCCCGCTGAAGGACCGCTCATAAGATACGTGGAAGGTTCTGATACAATCGCCACGTTCAAGAAATCGTTGACGTGGGTGTGTGTGAATAGAACAGCAAGAAGAAAAACTAATAAGAGACCGGGGATAACAGGTTTTTTTTGCTGCTTGAATTTTTGGTAAACGAGCAGAGCGAAAAAAAACATAATCAATGACAGAAGCATGGCGACAATTTGAAACGAGTACTGTTGTAGCCAGGCAAAAAGGCTGCTAAAACTTGATGGCTGATATCCCTCCAAACTGTTTTTAGAAGCAATTTCTTCCATTTTACGCAAGGCTTGTTCATCATGTGAAGCCCGGTAATATAAATTCAGATAATACAAGGACATGCTCGTATGGCCCAGCCCCTCTTGAATGTAGGCCATTTTGAGCAACATGGCGGAGGAGTGGTGTTTTTCTTTCAGAAGAGCCGAATAAAGTTCAAAAGATTGTATGTATTGCTTGGCCTGAAAAAGTGAGTCAGCCTGTTTTAATTCTATCGGACTAGATTGTGCAAGGGTATTAAAAAAGACAAACCCAAACAATGCGAAGGCTAGAACATTTTTTAAAAACGGGGTTTGTATTATTTTCATATCCTGTTACCTTTGCGACCTCAATTACGGAAAACCCTTTTAAATAGACAAAGTATCCGATCTCGTAGCTCAGCTGGTAGAGCAATACACTTTTAATGTATGGGTCCTGGGTTCGAGTCCCAGCGGGGTCACTTAATATGGCTAACCTCTTGATTTTCAAGAGGTTTATTTTTTAAGTCATTCACGGGTAAACATTCGAAGTAGTGTGGAGTTAAGAGAATATTTGTATGATATGTTGCAGGGCTTAATATCAAACTTCTTACTCTTATCCCAAGTATATTTTTTTTGGTCTTAGAGAAAGTCTTTGGTATTACCCGAACAATGTGAATGCTTCTAGTTTCACAAAACCCGGAGAGAAGTCAGAATTTATTAATGTGATAATTTCCAAAAAAAAGCACTGATTGTATTTTTGAATTACTCATTGTTGGAGGTAATCATATTTTTTAAGGCAGATTTAAATAAAATAATCGGCTAGAGAGAATTAAGTAAGACCTTGGATTATTTCTTTATTCTTTTGTATGAATTGCAATTCTCCATGCCTTCCTGTTGGCCATTGAATAACTATACTACTTCATTAAGAATAGCTGTAAATCTTTCGTTTATGAGTTTTCTCCTTTTCTGAAATACCTTTTTGAAATTAGTAAAGTTGAAATCTTCATCTTCAGGCAATAAATGGGTAGCCTTGTAATTTGTTTTGGCAGTTGGAGATTTAAAGCTACTCGTGAACCATTCTTTGAAATCAGTTCCACTTTTCTGTTTGTTCTGGTTCCCTTCCAATAGCTGAAGGTTGGCAATGTTGTTATAGTTGTTCATGTAGAACTCAATTTCATTTTCTGGTATTCCATGTTTATGAAGTTTTCGCTCACCAAAGAATTTCTTGGGAAAGATATGATCCATATGAAAGGAGTAGTCCTTGCTTAATTCAGGATAGAGTAAAGACAGGGCGGAGAATGTAAATTTTCCTCCATAAGGCAAGTCACATAAGGCGTCAATATCTTCATCTGAGAAGCCTATTGATTTATTGGAACCTCTATAGTTATCGACAATTGCTTTTAAAGGGAACTCACCATTGCCTTCATTAATTAGTTTTCTAAGGATTGGGTATAAGCTATCTGGTTGGCCACTGAATGTGCGCTTTAGCAGCACGCGGAGCAACCATTGCCTTATCCTAACTCTTTCTCTTTCATATTTTTGACTAGTAATGAAGGCTTCATTAGCTTTAATTTTCAGGAGGTAATAGGCGATGGGAATCAGCGTATTATTTGAAGTGAGGCTTTCACGGTTAAATCCATAATAAGCACTAAGCTTAACAGCTGTACTAATTGCAGTAGTAATTTCTTCCCACTGTTTTTCAATTTTATACATGTTGGTTTTGGTGAAATTGTCCACCCGAAACTTTATATCCGAGAAATCACCAAGAACTAGGCAGGACTTCATCACGAAATCTTTATTTATATCGAAACCATGCCCAATGGAGTTAAGTTCGTCAACAAATTCATGTATCTCTTCTCTTGCATCCCGTTCTTGCCACTGTGCTGTTGCAATTGAAAGAAGTAAATCTGAATAGCTTAGCTTGGTTCCACCACTGTTAGTTCGAATAAATATTTGTAAGACCTTATCAAGCTCAGGGCTTTTCTCCAAATAGAAATTCATTATGCCCTGTTGCTGAATAGCGTTGAATAGATTACTTAGTGTGTTGAGAGCAAACTCTGATTGTTGTGGTGGGAACTTTGATGAGTCAGTTAAACCGGATTTCATCATAAATTGAACGGCACCAGACAAATCTTTAAAGTCAAGTACTTTACCTACTTCAAACCAATAGAAGCCATCTGCATTTATAGCTTCCTCATCTGATAAGAATTCGAATTCGTAATATTTTTCGATGTCATCCGCTGGCTTTAATAAATTGAGGTATAACTTTTTCTTTGGGAAGGCCTTTTGACTGTCCCAATGCTTCCCTTTCATTTTTTCAGCAAAAGTTCCTTTCAAGCCTATGTATAGTGAGGTCAGCCTTTGTTGTCCATCCAGAATTGCAGTTACGTCTTCATCGGTTGCAAGTGAAGCTTTAGGGTTGTGAGTCGCATCACGCTCATGGAAGTGTTGAAGAAATTCGTAGAACTGAAAATCATTGATTTTACTCTTATCTACCTGCCAGAATAAGAATGTACTGATAGGAATGTACTGATAGGATAGTCACGCATTATTGAATCAAACAGCATTTCAATTTGTGATGACTCCCACACAAACTCACGCTGAATGGAAGGTAGAACAAATTTCTTCTTCTGAATTTGTTCAATAGCTTCTTTAATGGTGATTGGTTTTTCGTATGCCATATTCAAATCAATTAAAGCCCTTTGTAATCCTTGAGTTTAGATTTTGGTTTAAGTTTTGAAATTACCTGATGAAGGTAGTGCTATCTCAGATTAATAAAAAACCGGATACAAAAGGATGGATCGTTAATAATTATCAAACTATATTTTAGTTCGTAACTAAAGTCACGAACTTAATCCCGTGATTCCTATGCAGTGTGGTCAGTGGGATGATTTTTTTATTCTGTAATTCTTCAAAAAAGTCTTTCCTGCTGAAAGATCCTGGGCCAGTTCCTGAATGGTCGTTTCTCTCATCACCTTGCGAAGGCGGTCTTTATAAGGTTTAATCTCATGGTGTATAGGGCAAGGAAGTTTGTCCGAGCATTCATGCAAGCCCAGTGCGCAAGTATTCAGTACATCATGGCCATCAATGGCCTTTATTATATCGCTCAGTACAACCGGTTTTGATTTGGGGTTAATAAAAAAACCACCGTTCGGCCCCTTAACTGATGCAATGATACGTTCGCGGGCAAGAGCCTGAAGTATTTTGGCAGTAAAAGGCAATGGAGCATCAATTTCCTTGGCAATTTCTGGAATGCCCAGCCGCGAGCCGTTGATACTTTTGATGGAAACATATAGCACCGCTCTCAACGCGTATTCACAAGCTTTTGAAAACATAATTTTCCAAATAATCCGTCTGACTAATTACAAAAAATTACCTGCCTGGACAACACGTCAGGAATTCACCACCACCTTTTCCATAAATTGTTGAAGTGATTCTTCCAGTCGTTTCTCCGCAGCATTCAACCTTTCCTGAAAATTATCTTTCTGTGTGCTGAATTCGTTGTTTACTTTTTCTGAAATGGCGCGGTAATAAGTAATACCGTCCATCAGGTTTTTGTAAAAACTTTGCACATAAGCTCTCCGCTTATTATCCAATGCCTCCTTTGTTTCAGTCAATAGCTCAGTCCAATAATCTACGTATAGCGCCAGTTCCTTAATAAACATGTGGGGCCGGTCAGAGCGATGGACAATATTGGCTCGTCCATAAATATGATCAACCATTTTCCTAAGTGAAACTATTTCGCTGAAATATGCGATGTTAGGTCCTGGGCAAATGTTTACCGCTTCAAGTTTTTTAAAAGGCTTGAGATTGTATTTTTTGACAGCTGCATTGCTTAATCCGATGCACAAGCATTCCTTGTCCAGTATATTCTGTAATTGCCGTTCATATTCACCTTCAGGCAAATTAAGCGACTGCAATTGCTCGATCTTCTTCTTTTGGTAGGAGCGGGAAGCAGTACAAATAGGTTCTGCACTGAATTCTGTATTGGACACCAGATATTTTTCGGTGCAAGGGCTGCCAGGAATTCCTTTTTTGATACGGGCATATTTTTCTTCGTCTGCAGTAGTGCCTTTCAGGTAATGAAAACGAATACCTAATGGAGAATTTTTACTTAACACCACATCCTGCTCGGTCGCCCGGCTTAGCAAGGATAAGGTATGTTCATCAACGGTTGTGGCTTCTGGTACAAGCAAGAAAGGTGTTCCCCAACCGGTTCCATTAATACCATAATACTGGCGCAATAATTCATCTTCTTCGTGTGTGCCTATGCCTCCCTGTACGGTAATTTTAAGTGAGTGAGGTTTTTTGAATCCTTCTTTGCCTTTGGCCATCAAGGCTTCGTTGTATATTTCAAATAGTGTTTTGACGAGTTCTTCTTTTTTGGTTTTGAATTCTTCCAGAATAGGCCCTAGCAAATAACCATCCGTTGCAAATGCATGTCCCCCGCAGTTTAGTCCGGATTCAATTCTGAACTCACTCACCCATAACCCTTTTTTTGCCAGCATTTTTCCCTGTATAAAGGCCGAGCGATAGTCAGAAACCTTGAGAACGATTTTCTTTTTAAAGAAGCCGCGAACAAGGGCATCAAATTCAGTATGCTTTTCCATATAACTAAACAATCGCGGATTCATACCTGCTGAAAGAATAACCGATGAGTTGGCAAGATCACTATTTGCATAGCCGCGCAGGGCTGCCACAGCATCCGATCCATCCTCTATGAGATTTCCGCCTTTATCGGAGTTATTTTTATCGAGTTTGGTCATAATGTTTACATCTATGCTACCCGCCACTATTTGCTCCCTCAGAAAATTTTCTAATTGTAGCTTGTCATCTGGTTCATCCAGTGCTAGCATTTGATGGTAAATTCGCTTCAAATCAGAGTGGTTCGGAAGCATCTCAAAATACTGGCAGATTTCCGAACCATCTTCGAAAGGTTCGGTTTTAAGTTTCTCCACCTGGTCAGACACAATTCGGCTAACCAGGTTTAGGTAGTCGGTGATGCGCCTGGCCCGGTAATCGGGTTCATTACGGCTGATCCGTTGATAGATTTCTCCAATATACCGGTAATAATGCGACCTCATCTTTTCAACAAGGTTGTCTTCAATAATGGATATAACAGAGGAAATACCAAACCGGGCCACTTTAATGGGCGAATCAATGGTGTAAGCCAACCCCATCACGGGGATATGAAAAGTATGTGGTATGTCTGGCTGCATAGATTTGGATGTTTTGGGGTGTAAAGGTATAAAAATAAAGGATAGAATAGTCTTTTATTACAAGTGTGTTGTTATTTTTATATCATAAGAATTGCGTGACCAGGAATAGTTTTCGGGCATCAAGTCCAAAGTTATCACGGAAAAGGTGCCAGGAAATAACTGACGTCAGGCTCAGTGATTATTATTATGAACACCCGGGGTCATAGAAGACAAGTAAAATGCAACGACCTACTGCTACTCACAGCTATTGGTTTATGTGCAATTTCATTCTCAACGCACGCGCAGTTTACTGTAGGCGGACAACTGATGCTGCGATCAGAATATCGCAATGGCTATGGAAAGCTCATTCAAAAAGATCAGCAACCTGCTTTTTTGATCGGCCAACGGGCGAGGATTCAGACACAATATGAACATGAAAAAGTAAATTTTTTTGTAAGCATTCAGGATGTACGCACGTGGGGAAGCACACCCCAGGTAAAATCCTCTGATGGTTATTTCTCCATACACGAAGCATGGGGAGAGTTGGTATTAGGTAAAAATTGGAAAGCCAAGTTGGGAAGGCAGGAACTTAACTACGATAATGTAAGGTTTCTGGGTAACCTCGACTGGGCTCTTCAGGCAAGGGCGCATGACTTTGCATTAGTAAAGTACGAGCAGGATCTGATGAAAGTGCATTTCGGGGCCGGGTATAATCAGGTAAACGAAACACTGGTGAACCAACCGTACACCATGACCAACCAATACAAAACAGCCCAAATGCTTCGAGTTGAAAATCAGTGGGGAAATATGGAAGCAAGTTTTTTATTCTGGAATAACGGAATGGCACAATTAATCTACGATACTTTAGGAAAGCCTGTCGATGAAACTATCCGATACTCTCAAACACTCGGTCTTCCTACCCTTCGGTACAAGTCAGGAAATTTTACCCTGTCGGGATTTTACTACCTGCAAGTTGGGCGGGACATTACCACCAAGAGTTTACGAGCGCATAATGTGAGTGCGCAGGCATCTTATACCCGGATCCTTATTGAAGAAAAAGGCAGAAAGATTCAGTCTACGGTGGGCTTTGAATTACTCACAGGCACCTCGCAACAAGCTACGGATAACATCAATAGATCTTATAATCCTTTTTACGGTACTAATCACGCACACAATGGTTACATGGATTTCTTTTACGTTGGCGGCCGCTATGTAAACAGTGTTGGCCTTCAGGATTTTTTTCTACGGTTGCGTTATGATGTTTCTCAGAAACTCTTCTTGTCGCTTAACGGGCATCATTTTCTGGCGGCCGCTGATGTGGTGGATACTGGGGATAATCTTTCCAGCCTCTTAGGTACCGAACTTGATTTTACGGCCGGCTGGCTATTGAATGATGTGGTGTCGTTGCAGGTCGGGTATTCGCAAATGTGGGCTACTGACACCTTCAAGTTTTTGCAGGGTTCAGTTAATACTTCAGCACTACAAAACTGGGCTTATGCTGCATTGCTTGTAAGACCAAATATGAAAAACCGGTTTGTGGGGTTAATATTTTAAAAATTTCAGATGAAAAAATAATACTATGAAAACGCTCATTTGATACGAACACGATAAAGACACTTGACTTATGGAATCGCACATTACTTCTCATTCTCATCGCATGCTGTTCCTTAACACACTGGCTTTTACCGTTTGCTTTGCTGTGTGGATGTTCAATGGTGTAATGGTTACCTTTTTGGTTGATAATGGTGTGTTCGACTGGGGCCCTGTTGAAATTGGCTGGCTGTTGGGAATTCCTGTTCTTACCGGATCAATATTTCGTCTTCCCATGGGCATACTTACTGACAAATTTGGTGGCCGATGGGTTTATGGGGGAGTGTTACTCTTTTGCGCAGTGCCAATGTATGCCCTGAGTTGGGCCAATGATTTCTGGAGTTTTGCTTTATTAAGTTTCGGATTTGGTTTTGCAGGAACGGCATTTGCTGTGGGCATAGCTTACACTTCGGTTTGGTACACTAAAGAGTGGCAGGGTCGGGCACTCGGAATTTTCGGTGCAGGTAACGCTGGTGCAGCAATAACTACATTGGCCGCCCCCACGCTATTAAACAATCTTACTGAACATGGCGCAGTCATTGATCAATGGAGAGTGCTTCCTAAAATTTACGCTGCGGGGCTGGTTATTATGGCCATTGTTTTTATCCTGTTCTCCATAAACAAAAAACCAAATGTCCCTGCCCGAACAATGAACCAGATGCTAAGACCCCTTAGCGATATGCGGGTATGGCGTTTCGGGTTTTACTATTTTCTTGTCTTCGGTTGCTTTGTCGCCTTCTCACAATGGCTGGTGCCTTACTTTGTAAATGTGTATACCGCATCATTGGTAGTGGCCGGTCTGTTTGCATCACTGTTCAGTTTGCCTTCTGGTGTCATACGCATACTCGGAGGGTGGATGAGTGACCGCTGGGGAGGAAGAAAAGTAACTCAAAGTGTATTTGTCTTTTCCATGATCATCAGTTTAATGTTAATTGTTCCTAAGATGGAAGTGTTGTCACCCGGCAAGGGTGTGATGGCCACGCAGACAGGTACGGTTACACATGTTTCAGATTCAATAATTGCAGTAGGAAAGAAGGCATATACCCTCGTCAAAAGAAAAACTGAATTTGATAAATCTGACACGCGAACTTTAATTATGCCAACCAAAGATAATTGGCAGACACCTATGGTCACGGCTGGCGAAGAAGTAAAGAAAAGGCAATTGCTCGCACATGGCACCACACGTATTTATTTTCAGGCCAACATGTGGATTTACGCGATGTTGGTTATGATCATTGGTATCGTGTGGGGGATAGGCAAGGCAAGTGTATATAAAAGCATTACCGATTATTTTCCTAATGAAGTTGGCGTGGTGGGCGGCATGGTAGGAGTGATTGGAGGCTTGGGCGGATTTTTCTGTCCGATTATTTTCGGTTACCTGCTCGACTGGACCGGCTTATGGACCAGCAGTTGGATGTTTATGCTGTTGATTTCCGCAGTATGTTACTTCTGGCTGCGTGCAGTGGTGCTAAAAACGGAAAAGGCAAAAAAAGAGGAAGCGGGTTTAATAAACTCCTAAATTAATACGGGTTCATTTAACTCAAAAAAAATATATCATGCGTAAACCAAACTGATTATGGCAACCTGGCTAACAAAATGGGAACCTGAAAACAATGAATTTTGGAATTCACAAGGCAAACGCATTGCGTGGAGAACACTTATGGTAACAACTGTCGCCCTTTTTTTATCATTTGCCTCCTGGTTTATGATGAGCGCAATTGTTACCAAACTGCCCGGTTTAGGTTTTAAATTTACTCAGCCTCAATTGTTTTGGTTAGCTGCTATGCCCGGACTGGCAGGTGGTACTTTGCGTATCGTACACACTTTTCTTATCCCCATTTTCGGTTCACGGCATACCATTACGATTTCAACATTAATTAAACTGCTTCCCTGTGTCGGTGTCGGTATTGCTATACTGGATCCCACCACACCGTATTGGGTATTCCTTGTGCTGGCCTTCACTACAGGTTTTGGAGGAGGTGACTTTTCATCGTACATGCCGTCTACCAACATGTTTTTTCCAAAGCGATTAAAAGGAACCGCACTTGGCATACAGGCAGGTATTGGAAACTTTGGTGTTAGCCTTGCCCAGTTTATCACTCCAGCCATGCTGGGATTGGTTGCTTACGATTTTCCTCAAATCTTCTTTAACATTGCACCAAAAAAATTCGAGACCATGGGGCTTATGGAAACTTACTTCGTAACCCCGGCATTCTGGTATAATGTACCAGTAATCATAGCTATTGCAGTATTGTGTTGGCTCACGTTAAGAAGTGTTCCGATAACGGCATCCTTCAAAGAGCAATTGGATATATTTAAAGAAAAGCACACCTGGTTTTGTACCACAACCTATTTCATGACCTTTGGCACCTTCGCAGGACTATCTGCTTCTTTTCCTTTGCTGATTAAAATTCTTTACGGTGAATTTGAGGGAGTTCCTGATCCGCTGACGTTTGCATTTTATGGACCTTTTATTGGTTCGGCCAGCAGGGTATTGTTCGGGTTTGTAGCCGATAAAACAGGAGGCGCGGTACTCACAACCATTACCGGAATAGGACTAATCACAGGCATAGTTGTAATGCTGTCCATGGGACTACTGGCGCCTACTTCCATCGAACAGTTTCCGTGGTTTGTAGGTGTTATGCTGGGCATGTTCTTCTTTACCGGTATAGGCAATGCGGCAACGTTCAGGCAATTCCCGATTATTTTTCAGCACAATCAGCGCCAGGCCGCAGGTGTAATCGGTTGGACAGCAGCAATTGCAGCTTACGGACCATTCATTTTTTCTATGCTGATTAGCGCAGTAATTGGCGCCACGGGAAACCCAAATGCTTTCTTCCTATGTTTATTGTTATTCCTTTTTATTGCTACCTGGATAAACTGGAATTTTTATCAGAAGAAAGGATGCGAACGGCCAAGTTAGAAAGGATAATCATCAACCTTTCTTTTCCATCTGCTCCTCCACTATGCCCATGGCCGCCATCATAGAAGGGAAGCCCACCGTGGGCAAAAACAATAATACTACGTGCTCGATTTCCTCACGCGAAATTCCGGAAGCCAGCGCTTTGCGTATATGTGCCTTGAAGGCGCTGCTGTACAGATGACTTCCCGAAATCGCCAATTTAATCAGGGCACGATCGCGGTCATTCAGTGGCCCCTGACTGTGTACAGCATCTCCCAGTTCTTCGTATTTACCAGCTACTTGTGGATACTTTTTTACAAACTGCTCATAGAATTTCGGTGGTTTGGGTATAGTTTTCTTTTTCATAGTCATCGTGTTATATTACTATTTTAATTTTTTTGCACAAGCATTCCATTAACAAATAACTTTTCTTCCAACAGCAAACCGACTGTATCGTAGTATTGTTGAACTCCGTCACGTTTATCTTGTATATAATTTCCGGATTGTTTCACTTTTCCGTTTTTATACCATTGCGTATATGTGCCGTTGAGCTTATCATAAAGATAGTTGCTTTCACTTTTCTTAGAGCCTTCTGCATACCAGGTTTGCCAGGCTCCTATTCGCTTACCATCGACAAAATTCCCTTCTGTCATTTTCTTACCGTTTTCGTACCACCAGATCCAGGTACCTTCTGCTTTACCATTTACAAAAGCTCCTGAAGTTTTCGGGCGGCCGCTGGCAAACCGGGGAATGTCCGTTATACGGTTTGAAGTTAGCCAAATCATCACCACTACGGCTAATAAGCCAATGAATTTAGTAAAATGTAATGTGTTTTTGCTAATGCGCATAGACTAATATCACCATCCGTTGCACAGAAACCGTATAGAATACGATTTCCTAAATAAAAGATAAAAAAGTCTTTTATTTTTTTACATAAAAATAGATATTTATAGCGGAACAATCAATCTGCCGCATCATGAAGAGTTTTCGCTTAGTCCTAGTTTTTATTGCGATGTTTTCGGCCGTTCAAACCATGGCTCAACAAAGCGGTGAAATGATGTTTAAAACATTTTGCGGGGTCTGCCATACTATTTCAAAAGGAAAATTAATTGGCCCCGACCTGGTTGATGTGCATAAGCGCAGAACAGACGATTGGCTGTTAGAGTTCATTACCTCTTCCCAATCAATGATTAAGAAAGGTGATGAGACCGCGGTGCTGCTTTTTAATGAGAACAATAAAACTGTAATGCCCGATGCGCCTTATACGGTTGATCAGATAAAAGATATTATAGCCTACATTAAAAGCAAAAGTCCAGATTATGCAGCTGAAGCAACCACAGTTCAAACTGAAGTAACAGAAGCACCTGTACGGTCGGTGAATGAAGCTACCGAAGATGAAATAAAAATCGGGCAAATACTTTTTGCAGGAGAGTACAGATTAAGTGGAGGCGGCCCAGGTTGTATTTCTTGTCACCATGTAAAGAATGATAAGCTTATCGGTGGGGGACTTTTGGCTAAAGATCTTACCGATGCATTCTCACGAATGAACGAAGCTGGCATAAAGGCCATATTAACATCTCCCCCTTTCCCTGCCATGAAGGAAGCCTATCAGAACGCCCCCTTAACAGATGAGGAGGCGTATAACCTGATCGCTTTTTTGAAATCGGCAGATGAAGATCAATATGGGCAACATCAGCGTGATTATAAGCAATACTTTCTGATGGCAGGCGGTTTCAGTCTTATTGTGTTACTCGGCATTTACTCTGTGATTTGGGCGAATCGCAGAAAGCAAAGCGTGAATCAAAAAATTTATAACCGTCAGGTTTATTCATAATTCTTAACCAACAAATTATGAGCTGGATAGAAGACATCATATCCCCACAAACCCGCAAATGGGAAGAATTTTATCGCAATCGCTTTCAGCATGATCGCATTGTGCGCAGTACGCATGGTGTAAACTGCACGGGTGGTTGTTCCTGGCAAATTCATGTTAAGGATGGCATTGTTGTGTGGGAGACCCAGCAACTTGATTATCCCTTGCTGGAAAGTTCCCTTCCGCCTTATGAGCCGCGGGGTTGTCAGCGGGGTATTTCATACTCCTGGTATTTGTACAGCCCTTTGCGGATTAAATATCCTCTGATACGAGGAGCACTCATTGACGCGTATCGCGAAGAGAAAAAGAAAACAGGTGATCCGGTGAAAGCCTGGGCCAGCGTGCAAAGCAATCCTGAAAAAAGAAAAAAATATCAAAATGCACGGGGCAAAGGTGGTTTTAGACGAGTGCAATGGGATGAGGCAATTGAGTTGATGGCGGCTGCGAATATTTATACAGCAAAAAAATATGGGCCCGACAGAGTAGTAGGTTTTTCACCCATCCCAGCCATGTCGATGTTGAGTTATGCCGCTGGTGCGCGATTCCTTCAATTGTTTGGCGGTGTTAACCTTAGTTTTTACGATTGGTATTGCGATCTGCCTACTGCTTTCCCCGAAGTCTGGGGCGAGCAAACCGATGTATGCGAAAGTGCCGACTGGTACAACGCCAAAATGATTGCCGACATGGGTGCTTGCCTGAATATGACGCGCACACCCGACTGTCACTTCTTTGCTGAATCGCGCCATAATGGAACAAAGACCGTGGTATTTTCTCCAGACTTCAGCCAGGTATGCAAGTATGCCGACCAATGGGTGCCCGTGCATGCCGGAAGCGATGGCGCTTTCTGGATGGCAGTTACCCACATTATATTAAAGGAGTGGCACCACGAAAAACAAACGCCTTACTTCCTCAATTATACCAAACAATATACCGACAGTCCCTTCCTGGTAAAACTTGAAAGAGAGGGAGACAAGTATGTTCCTGGTCAATTGGTTCGCGCCAACGAAATGACAGAATTCAGCAGCCTGGAAAATGGCGATTGGAAATTTCTAAACATTGATAGTAAAAATGGAAAGCTGGTAGTGCCGAAAGGTGCTATGGGCCATCGCTGGGAAAAGAATGGAGGCAAGTGGAATATGAAGCTGGAGAATGAAATTGATAATCAGCCGTACGATCCATACCTCACCTTACTCCATAACAAGGATGAAGTTTTACAAGTATCTTTTACAGAGTTTGGATTGGATATGCATCGCCTCAGAGGAGTTCCCGTAAAACATATTCAAACTTCGTCTGGTAAGATTCCCGTAACCACTGTGTACGATTTGGTAATGGCCCAGTATGGTGTTGACCGTGGTTTGCCCGGAGACTATCCGAAAGATTATACCGATAAAGATGCTGCCTACACACCGGCATGGCAGGAGATTTTTACGGGCATAGATTCCAAAACAGTTATTCAGTTTGCACGTGAATGGGCCAACACAGCCAATCTTACCGGAGGCAAGTGCATGATCATTGTGGGCGCTGGCATAAACCACTGGTACCACGCCAACCTTATGTACCGTTCCGGAATCATGGCGCTAATGCTCACCGGCTGTGTAGGCCGTAATGGTGGCGGTATGAACCACTATGTGGGTCAGGAAAAGTTAGCACCTGTTGATTCGTGGGGCGCTATCGCGTTTGGTAAAGATTGGCAAAGTGCTGCACGCCTGCAACAAGCACCGCTCTGGCATTATATCAATACTTGTCAGTACCGGTATGACGGCCAGTTTTCAAAGTACAATACTGTCCCCAAAAATAAATGGACAAAGCAACATACGGCCGATACTATTTTTCAATCCGTGCGCATGGGTTGGATGCCGTTCTACCCACAGTTTAATGAAAACACGCTGGAGTTGAGTAAAGAGGCAATGCAAAGTGGAGCAAAAACAGATGAAGAAATAAATACCTATGTGCTGGAGAAACTTAAAGCAAAAAAACTGCACTATGCCGTAGGTGATCCTGAAGCAGAGGAAAACCATCCGAAGGTTTGGTATATCTGGCGCGGTAATGCCATCATGGGCAGCATGAAAGGACATGAGTATGCACTCAAGCATTACCTCGGCACGCATTCGAATAAAATTGCTACCGATTCGCCAGATCATACCGAAGAAGTGAACTGGCATGATATTGCACCGGAAGGCAAAATGGATTTGGTGGTCGATCTCAACTTCAGAATGGATTCGTCAGCCTTATATTCAGACATTGTGCTGCCCGCAGCAAGCTGGTATGAAAAAGCTGATTTAAACAGTACCGACTTACATTCATTCATTCACCCGCTTTCCGCAGCCATTGCCCCTGTGTGGGAGGCAAAAACCGATTGGGATATTTTTAAACTAATTGCAAAGCATACTAGCAGATTGGCAGAGCAACATTTGAAAGAACCGCAAAAAGATATTGTGTGTTCACCACTCTCCCACGATTCAGCGGGGGAAATCACGCAACGCCATGTGAAAGATTGGTACAAGGGGGAATGTGAAGCTATACCTGGCAAAACCATGCATAGCATTGCCGTGGTTGATCGCGATTACACCAAGCTTTACGATAAGTATATTTCGCTTGGCGACCGTATCAAGACCAGCGGACTGGGTGCACACGGCAACAACTATCAGTGTGGTGATGTGTATGAAGAGATGCTTGATTCCAACCATTTCCCAAAAGAAAAAGTGGATGGGAAAATGTATCCTTCACTTAAGGAAGATAGAGATGCTGCCAATGCGGTGCTGAAGTTATCAACCTTAACCAATGGAAAACTCACTCTTCGTGCCTATAAGGAAGCAGAGAAAAAAACAGGGCTTATACTAGCCGATTTAGGCGAAGGGTATGAACAAGTGGGGATTACCTATGGTGACTTGCAGGCACAGCCTCGTAGATATAATTCATCTCCACTGTGGTCGGGTTTAATGCAGGATGGACGGGCGTACTCTGCCTACACATATAATGTTGAACGTTTAGTGCCGTGGAGAACACTAACCGGCAGGCAACATTTTTATCTCGATCATGAATTGTATATCGCCTATGGTGAACATTTACCAACTTACAAACCATCACCAAAACCAGAAGCGTACGGAGACTTGCGTGAAACGCTAAAGCGAGAAGAAGCCAAGATATTAAACTGCCTTACTCCACACGGCAAGTGGCACATACACTCCACCTACATGGAGAATTTGCGAATGCTTACGCTTTCGCGCGGATGCGAGCCTTGCTGGATCAGTGAGCAGGATGCCAAAGACCTGGGAATAAAAGATAACGACTGGGTAGAAGTGTATAACGACCACGGGGTATATTGTACACGCGCCTGTGTAAGCTCACGAATTCCGAAAGGCGTATGCATTGTGTATCACGTTCCTGAACGCACTACGGGCATTCCTAAATCGCAGGTGCGGGGTAATAAGCGTGCCGGTGGTCACAACAGCTTCACGCGTATTCACCTGAAACCGAACTATCTCACCGGTGGATACGGCCAATTCTCCTATCACTTTAATTACTGGGGACCGATTGCACCTAACCGCGACACCCACGTGATTGTGAAGAAGATGGAAAAACTGGTATGGTAATTATGATCAAACTTTAATGACGATAAGAAAAGTTAAAGCATAGACTTATGGATGTAAGAGCTCAAATGTCAATGGTTTTTCACCTCGATAAATGTATCGGCTGCCATACCTGCTCCATAGCATGTAAAAATATCTGGACCGATCGCAAAGGAGCTGAGTACCAATGGTGGAACAATGTCGAAACAAAACCCGGCACTGGCTATCCTTCCAAATGGGAAGACCAGGAGATATACAAAGGCGGATGGGAAAAGAAAGATGGCGATATCAGTCTGAAAGGCGCAGGCAAACTGCGCGGACTGATGAACATCTTTCACAATCCACACCTGCCGGTGATTGACGACTATTATGAGCCTTTCACCTATAAGTATCTCGATTTGATTGAATCGCCAGCAATGGATGATCAGCCAACTGCGCGTCCAGTGTCGTTGATTACGGGTAAGCCTATTGATATTAAAGCTGGTCCTAATTGGGATGATGATCTCAGCGGTACACCAGATTATGCCCGACAGGATCCAAACCTGAAAAATCTTTCGCCTGCCGAACAGGAAGCTATGTTTCAACTGGAGCGCATGGCCTTTTATTACCTGCCGCGCATTTGCAATCACTGCTTAAATCCTGCTTGCGTGGCATCCTGCCCTTCGGGAGCGATCTATAAAAGAGGAGAGGATGGCATAGTGCTCATCAATCAAAATGTTTGCCGTGCCTGGCGCATGTGCGTAACGGCCTGCCCATATAAGAAGTCGTATTACAATTGGCATACCGGTAAATCTGAAAAATGTATTCTCTGTTACCCACGAATTGAAGCGGGCTATGCCCCGGCTTGCATGCATTCTTGTGTGGGAAGAATCCGCTATTTGGGCGTGGTTTTATACGATGCCGATGATATTCATGATGTAGCCTCCTGTAATGAAAATCAATTGGTGGAGCGGCAGTTAAATATGATTTTGGATCCCTTTAACGAAAATGTGATTGAGGCTGCAAAGAAAAATGGCGTGGCAGATTCCACCATCAAAGCTGCACAGGATTCGCCCACTTATAAATTTGTAAAACAATGGGGTTTAGCTTTACCACTGCACCCAGAATTCAGAACGTTGCCAATGCTGTTCTATGTTCCACCCCTTTTGCCGGTAATGGCTTCGCTACGCGAGGTAAGCAACCAGGCGCAGTCCGAAAAAATGGACCCCATTGCCAAGTACTGGAACGATAACTGGTTATACGATACGAGCACCGAAGAACTTTGGGGCACCATTGAACAGGCGCGCTTTCCGTTGCAATACCTGGCCAGCCTTTTCAGCGCAGGTGATGAGGGAAAAGTAAAACACATCTTGAAGAAGTTGATGGCCGTGCGGATTTACCGGAGAAGTAAAACCGTTGGCGACATAGATGTTGCAAAAGTAAATCAGGTAATGCGTGATACCGGCCTAACCCCTGAAGAAGCTGAGAACATTTATTACCTCACGGCCCTGGCTAAATTTGACGATCGATTTGTAATTCCTGCCTCGCACCGCGAACAATCGCTGGAGATGCTCGAATTCGCTGGCGATACCAAGGGTTCCATGGGATTTGGATTTAAAGAAACACCGGCAAGAGGAGCATAATAATTTTAACAATTTCTAATCGCCCAGTTTATGAACGGAAATGGTAAATCAAAAACTGACAATCTACACCTCTTAGCTGCCCTCACTGATTTTCCGCAGGAAGGCTTTGCCGAAAAGGTAAATGAGATACAATTAATTTTGGATGGACAATATCCTGAACTGGCTTCCGTGCTGGAACCGTTCGCAGAATTTGTTTCTTTCGCTTCGCTCGATGACATACAAGAACTACATACACGTACTTTTGAAGTGCAGGCCATTACCACTCTTGACCTGGGCTATTTGCTCTTTGGTGATGACTATAAACGTGCCGAGTTACTCGTGAACCTGAGTCGCGAACATACCACCGTTGGCAATGATTGTGGCTATGAATTGGCCGATCATCTTCCGAACGTGATTCGATTGATTTCGAAAATGACCGATGAAGAGATCAAAAAAGAACTGGTCGAAAAATTGATTTGCCCGGGATTAAGAAAAATGATCCGGGAATTTGATCCCCTAAGTCTGGGAAAGAAAAATGAAGTGTATATACGCCATCACAAAACACTAATTGAAATGCCGCAGGAGTATGGCACACTTTATCAACGGCCTTTGATCGTATTACAGGAAGTTATCCGACAGACGTTTGATTTGGACAACAGCCTAAGTGAAAAGACCTCTGACTTCCTGACATCCATTAGTACTGAAATGAAATTGGAAGAATAAATATTTTAGCTATGACCATCTTACACACATTCCTGTTCGTCATATTGCCTTACCTGGCACTAGCCATCTTTTTTATAGGCACTATTTACCGATACCGAAGCGTGAAATTTCAGATATCTTCTCTCTCATCAGAATTTCTGGAAGGGAAGAAGTTATTTTGGGGTTCGGTACCTTTTCACTGGGGTATGCTGTTCCTGTTCTTTGGGCACTTGATTGCATTCCTCATACCGAAAGGTGTATTGCTCTGGAACAGCCATCCCGCACGTTTGTTAATATTGGAAGTAGCTGCTTTTGCCTTTGGTCTGAGCATGTTGGTAGGACTTGCTAATTTAATATACAGAAGATGGACGAACGACCGTATACGAGTTGTGTCCAGTTGGATGGATCATGTTGTAGAAGTGTTGCTAATAACGCAGGTGATTCTTGGTTTATGGGTAGCTTATGAATACCGCTGGGGATCATCCTGGTTTGCATCATCGTTAACACCCTATCTGTGGTCAATCTTTCTATTGGAACCTCGTATGGATGCTGTGGTGGCAATGCCTTTATTTATACAGTTACATATTGTGGGCGCTTACTTGATTGTATTACTGTTTCCTTTTTCCCGCTTAATGCATGCCTTGGTTGCCCCACTGGATTACCTGTGGCGACCCTATCAGCGTGTGATCTGGAACTGGAATAAAGATAAAGTACGAAATCCATCTACGTCCTGGTCCATCTTCCGGCCGAAAAACAATTAATAATACAATGCTTGACCTAAAAGAAATTAGTAACAACGATCCATTGAAGAGGATGGTCGAAAAAGAAACAGGAGGGGAAGAGTACTCGCCCATGGACCCACCGGATGCCTATGCTCCACCTACTGTGGATGCAATACCCTACGAAGACATGCACTCTTGCCTGCAGAAGTTCGTGGATGAACACGTTCATGTTAAAAAGGAACTTGAAGCGTTTGAAAAATCATTGATTACTTTCAAAAAAAGCGGCTGGCAACGCGACCGTGAAATTGAACAAAACTTTTCTGCCTTTTTCGCCTACATGGATGACCAGATGCTGAAGCATCATTTGAAGGAAGAAAAAGTGTTATTCCCGGTATTGCAGAATAAGCTGATAGAACACGAAGAACACAGTAAAGGCAAGTTCCCGAAAACAGCCATTGATATGCTGGAAAATGACCATCTGAAAATCATGCAGCACCTAACCTTAATGTTCAATTTCATCTCTTTAGCCACACGCCTTCCAGATATGGCCTCTCGGGCATTGACTTTTAATGTAGCTGCTGAGCAGGGCTTCGCACTGATTGAATTACTCAAGCTTCACATCTTCCGCGAAGAAAATGTTGTTTTTCCAAAAGCGAACAAATTTATAAGTCACAAGGAATTTGACGCTATGCAAATAAAAGTTGAAAGTTATTCCCAGTACTGAATCAGCCCCATACTTTAGATTTCGTTTCTGAACGGCTATAGTTTGGCAAACAATATAGTATCCCTCATTGTTACCAAATGAACCATACTATTTGTTCGTAACTAAAGTCACTGAACTTGACCTAATAATTGACTTACTTTGAGCGTTTTCGTAAAAAGTTAATAAGATTAGATAGGTTAAATAATATGAAGTTAGTCTCCTTTCTGTTTGTTGTTTTTTCATTTGTAAGCGCTTCTGCGCAAGTTCAGAGTAGCGCTTTTGCGCTTACACTCCAGACGTTGCTTTCACATTCCGTGCCTGAATTGTCTGTTAGACAGGTGGAAGATTTGGAGGATTATCTATTATTGGATGCCCGTGAAAGTGAGGAGTATCAGGTAAGTCACATCGCCAAAGCCAAGCATGTGGGTTATGATGAATTTGATATAAAGGAGCTGGACCATGTACGAAAGAACGAAAGAATTGTAGTGTATTGTTCGGTAGGCTATCGAAGCGAAAAGATTGGCGAGAAGTTAAAGAAGGCTGGGTTTGCCGAGGTATCAAACCTATACGGAGGAATTTTCGAGTGGGTTAACCAAGGCCAACCTGTTGTGGACAAGGATGGCCGGCCCACCGAAAATATACATGCCTACAGCAAGACATGGGGTATCTGGCTTACCAGGGGAAATAAAGTTTACGATTCAAAATGAAGAGTTTACCTTTTTGGCTGAAACTGGTGCTTGTTTGCCTGATGTGTATTTCCATTATTACCATCATAGTTCTGTTATTGGGTAAATTATAACCATGGAAAAATACTGGAAAATTACAGTTGACGCTTATACTGGCTATTGGAATTATCTCCTTCGCGAAATGGCATACCCTTCCTGGCATAACTACTTCTGGTGGTTGGTAGGGCTTTCCTTGTTTGTGTGGTTGCTCGAAATTATTGTGCCCTGGCGAAAAGATCAATCCATTTTCAGGAAAGACTTTGGGTTGGATGCCTTTTATATGTTCTTCAACTTCTTCTTGTTCTCCCTTATCGGGTACAATGCCATCTCTAATATTGCAGTGAGTGCCTTTGAGGATTTTCTTCATCTATTTGGTTTTCAAAATGTAGTGGCTATTCAAATTCAAAACTGGCCGGGATGGGCACAACTTTCCCTCATGTTTGTTCTCTCGGATTTTATCCAATGGAATATTCATCGAACATTACATCATGTTCCCTGGATGTGGGAATTCCATAAAGTCCATCACTCGGTAGAGGAAATGGGTTTTGCCGCGCACTTGCGGTTCCATTGGATGGAAACCGTCATTTATAAAACACTTCAATACCTTCCATTAGCGATGATTGGTTTTGGGCTGCAGGATTTTTTCATTATTCACATCATCGCTGTCGCGATTGGTCATTTGAATCATGCCAACCTATACATAACATACGGGCCCTTAAAATATATTTTGAATAACCCTGCCATGCACATCTGGCATCATGCTAAGACATTACCCAATCCTGCAGGGGTTAACTATGGTATCAGTTTGAGTGTTTGGGATTATCTCTTTGGCACAGCATATTTGCCCCGCAATGGGCGAGATGAAAAACTCGGGTTTAGAGGTGATGAGAAATTTCCAGGAAAATTCCTTCAGCAACTTGTTTTCCCTTTTAAGAAATCAAATCCATAAGTTTAACTTGCAGGACTTGATATACCCTTTGCAAACAAACTTAAATAAATGTGACAATGTGATCTTTGTCACTAATTTAGATGGTGCGCCTGTGCGACCTTTGTCCGGAATTGATCGAAACTTACTAGAACCATGAAAATAGAACAAATCTATACGGGTTGTTTGGCGCAAGGCGCTTATTTTATTGAATCCGCAGGTGAAGCTGTAGTGATCGATCCACTACGCGAAATCGAGCCTTACCTGAGACGTGCCAAGGAGACAAACACAAAGATCAAATATGTCTTTGAAACCCATTTCCATGCTGACTTTGTTAGTGGCCACGTTGACCTGGCGAAAGCAACAGGAGCTGAAATTGTTTACGGACCGAATGCCAACACAACATTTAAAAGTCATGTTGCAGAAGATGGAGAGGAATTTAAAGTAGGCAAAGTGACCTTTAAAGTGTTGCATACGCCCGGTCATACCATGGAGTCAACGGTGTATTTGTTGCGAGATGAGAAAGGCAAGGATACCGCGATCTTTACTGGCGATACACTTTTTATCGGTGATGTTGGCCGGCCAGATCTTGCGCAAAAAGGCTCGGTAACGAAGGAGGATTTAGCGGGTTACTTGTATGACTCCCTGCGTCATAAGATTATGACACTACCGGATGATGTGATCGTTTATCCTGCACATGGTGCCGGTTCTGCTTGTGGCAAAAATATGAGCAAGGAAACGTCAGATGTGCTTGCCCATCAGAAGCAAGTAAATTATGCCTTGCGTGCCAATATGACAAAAGAAGAATTTGTTAAGGAGGTCACAGACGGTTTATTGCCACCTCCCGGTTATTTTCCCTTAAATGTAAAGATGAACAAAGAGGGGTATGACAACATTGAAACAGTTTTGCAACGTGGAACACAGGCACTTTCAGTGGATGCATTTGAGCTTGTCGCTAACGAAACAGATGCCTTAATTTTAGATGCGCGCCATGAGCAAATTTTTGCCAAAGGTTTTATTCCCAATTCAATTAACATTGGTATTGATGGATCCTTTGCGCCATGGGTGGGCTCGCTGATACCGGATATACAACAGCAGATTTTATTGATTACAGAACCAGGTCGGGAAATAGAAGTAGTGACACGTCTTGCCCGTGTGGGGTACGACCATGCGATTGGTTATCTAAAGGGTGGATTTGAATCATGGAAGAAAGCGGGAAGGGAAGTGGATGCTATTACAACACTGAGTGCAGACCAGTTTGCAAAAATACTGTTGGAAAATCCGCAGGCCAATGTGTTGGATGTTCGAAAAAAAAGTGAATATACAGCAGAGCATATTGTACAGGCAGAAAATCTACCGTTGGATGGTATTAACGAAAGCATGGCAAAAATCGATAAAACCAAGACCTACTTCGTTCATTGCGGAAGCGGCTACCGTTCAATGACATTTATCTCCACCTTACGTGCGCGAGGCTATGAAAATCTGATTGACGTGGCTGGTGGGTTCAACACTATTAAGGCAAAAACAAAAATTGAGACAACAAACTTTATTTGTCCAACTACACTCAAGTGATATGAAAATTCTGAATGATTGGAAAATAATACTTATGCTCAGCATCACTTTGGGTCTTGCCCCGTTCTTTCCTGAACCACATATTTTGGGGAAAGTAAAGTGGATATGGGGAGGTGCAGTTGGGATGCAAACAATGGATTGGTTGGATACTGTATTTCATGGACTGCCTTGGTTGTTTTTGATTAGATACTTGGTGGTGAAAATATTCTATTCTAAAAAGTGGTTCAGTATTCAGGAACAAATAACCCCAAAAGCCACTCGCGATTAAATTGAACTAGAAATGAACCAATTATTAAATTTTAGAAATTTACTTTTTACAGGCTGGCACTTTATGCGTTGGCTGCGGCTAGGGCTGGCACTCTTCGTTGGCATCCAGGCCATACAACTTCGCGATACTGCGGCAGGATTTATTGCTGCTTTCTTTCTCTTTCAGGCAATAACCAATACGGGATGTTGTGGTGGCAATAGTTGTACTGTGCCAACGATTGCCCAAAAGAGCAATACAATTGAAGAAGTAGAATTTGAGGAGATTAACGCTAACTTAAAATGAAAGCAGAGATAGAAGTTGACAACATCAACTGTAATGGATGTGCGGCAACTATTCTGAAAGAATTGATGGGAATTGAAGGGATTGAATCTGTATCTGTTGATCTTGCTGACAAGCTTGTAAATGTTGATTACAGGGAACCAAAGCTGATTTCAGTTGTCAAACAGAAGTTGGCTTCGCTTGGCTACCCTGAAAGAGGATCGGTTCATGGATTTTCGAAAGCAACAACAAAGGCCAAGTCGCTGGTGAGTTGTGCAATTGGAAAGTTATCGTAAACCGAAGAAGAATGTTTTCTGAATTCTCGTACGATACCTAGTAAAGTATTACCTGGTTACGGGTAGAAGTGTATAATGTCCATGAATACATAACCAGTTTCCGTTTTCCTTCACAAATATTCGGGTTGACTTGCCATAGCTTGCAAAGGCAACACCGTTTTTAATTCCGTTATCTTTCCAATAATAGGTTATCCAGGCTACGTTTCCGTTCACAGTTACACGGGGGTCAATCATTTCAGTATGTACATTAGAGGCAACTTTTGTGTATTCCTGTATACCATTTACCTCTTTCTCTTTGCCAACCAACAGAAGTGAATCCATTTCTCCAAACTGTGTGAAATCGGGGTGCACATATATTGCGTAGCGGTCAGCATCACCTTTTTCGATTGCATCCCACATGGCCACCAATGTCGCTTTTACCACTTCTTCTTCCACTTTTGCAGGAGTGAAATTATTATTACTATGGTCGCAGCTGATTAATAGAAGCGAGGAGAATAGAATCAGAAGAAATTTCATAGGCAAATAGAAATAGTTTTAGCCAGTTAGAATAGAGTTAATAGGACGAGAGAAAGCTCGTTTAAAAGATTTACCCGGATAGTATCGTTCCCTGAGTTTTTCAATAACCTTTTCAGGCTGTCAACGGAACCAGGCTGAGTGTAGCCAAATAGGCTCAAAAAAAGAAGCATACCAGCAATAAGAGCTCGGACTTTGATCATGCTTAAAATTAAGGGGAACGAAAATATGTAAACATCAGGAATATACAATACAAAGGCGATTAAAAACAGCGGAGCCTTTACCTGGCACTTTAATTAATGGGGCTGGACATCTCTCAACTTTTTCTCTATCTCCAATGCCCTCGGCAGTAGCACCTCATCTTCGATCAACGCATGTATGGCCATATCTTTTTCAAACACTTCCAGTTGCGAAAGCAGAATGCGATAGAGTGTTTGGTTGCTGATAGGGGGTGAGTAGTTTAAAATGGTTTTGCGTACCTCCTCCAGATCTTTCTCCGTATCATGGTGTTGATGGATGAACTTTTGCACCATCATCATGGGGGATGTATGTATTTTCCCGTTACCATCCACTAGTTCTTCTAGTTGCACAATGTAGGGCAGCAACTCCCGCTCTTCCACCTCTATGTGTTTGATTAAGTGACTTTTATAATCCGTATAAAAAGTCTGCAACAACAATAGAAGAGGATGGGCGCCAGGATATGCATTCACCAATAAGTGAATACTCTGTTCAATTTCCAATAATTTTTTACTGAGGTAATAGCTATGTGTTTTGCGCAGATAGTCTACAATAACACGAAGAGGAAATCCTTTGAAGGTCTCCGGCTTGAACGACTGGGGGTCTTCAAACAATTCCAACAAAGCCAATAAAAATTCCGGTGGTATCCCCAACTCCCGCAACTCTTCATAGGTATATACCAGGTTGTGAGCTTGCGTCACGTTGTAACGCTGAAGAACCTGCGCAGTTTCTTCATGAGGTGGTACGGAAGCCGAAGGAGTGCGCATAAAGGAGATTTTGCGAAGTTGAAAGGAATATTTTGTGGAAACTATGATATAAATCAGGGTGCCGGAAAAAATAAACGAAAGTTCCGATTCAACAGATGGGTCTCGCTGTCACAATTCGTTTTAGGCTAATGTATGAAAAGGTAAAATTCTGAGGCGCTGTCCAATTTTAATGTGACAATCAAGCCATATGATTCCTGATTAATTTCTTAGCCACCAAGGACTTGCGGGTTGTTATCAGCAAAAATTGCCACCTCCATCAAACCCGTTGGTAGATTACTTCACCTTTCCTCCATTTTTTTTCAAATGATCCAGATGCCAAATTTCAAGACAGCCGTAAATGATTAAAATGGGAAGAAAGAGAATAAAAAGAGGGAACACCACCATGCTTAAAATGACAACGATGATGATTGCAGTCGTGATGTAACCGACTTCGTGATTGAGGCTTTTAACTAGTTGCGCTTTCATAGTCGTAATTATTTTGGTGCAACAAAACGAACTCCGAAAACAGTTTATCCTTTCGGGTAAATCCTAAACAGAGTTATTCATAATTCCTCAAATAATATATGACGTTTGTCATATAAATCTAAAATTAATAAGGCGTAAGCCATTTCTAAGGCGAAACGAAATCCTTTAACAACCCATTCATCTCCAGTCACCTGTATGATATATATCACTTACTCCAATAACAAAGGTCATAAAATTTAAGTAGTAATTAATCTAAAATTGGTAAGTCAAAAAACACCAAACCATGTATCAGGAACCAAAAAAAAACCAATTCGCTGAAGGAGTTGCTGGCGCCCCTTATACTCAAGTCATGTATCAGGAAGCCAAAAAAAATCAACGTTTGGAAGGGGTTACTGGCACCCTTTATACTCAAGTTATGGATCAAGAGGCCAAAAAAAATTTACAGCCTGAAGAAACGGTTAGCGCCTCTTCTACTCCAATCCAACGGACCCTGCAAACTTTGGGTAACCCTCCTTATGTTAAAGGCATGTATCGGGAAGCTAAAAAAAGCCCACAGGTTGACTTGAACCGAATACGACCCTTACTGTTCGGTATCGGTCTTAATGTAAGCCTCCTACTTGTCATTCTTGCTTTCGATTGGAAGAGTAGCGACCAAGTTGGTGAAGCGAACCAACTTCGAATTACGGATCAATCGGAAGAGATTTTGGAAATACCACCTACCAATATTCCACCACCTCCACCACCAAGCGCACAGATTAGTGGGATTATTGAGGTAGCGGACAGTAAACTTATTAAAGATGAGGTTAAGGTAAACATAGACATGGAGATTACTGAGCAAACAGCGACACAGGAAATCATTTACGAAGCGCCTCCGGCAGTTGAAGAATCGGAAGTGGCAGAAGAAATCTTTTTGTTTGTTGAAGAACCGGCAGGTCCTCGTGATGGCATGGCTGCTTTTTATAAATACTTAGGCGAAAATATCCGTTATCCAGCCCTTGCCCGCAGATTGCGAGTAGACGGGAAAGTGTTTGTTGAGTTTGTGGTAGAAAGGGATGGAAGCCTAAATCAATTCAATGTTGTTAAGGGAATAGGATCCGGGTGTGATGAAGAAGCCGTACGTGTTCTGCAGGACGCACCACGCTGGTTCCCTGGCAAACAGCGAGGCAGACCTGTGCGGCAGAAAATGGTGTTACCGATTCATTTTGTGATGGCAGATTAAGTCGATCGTGATATTAAAGGGCGTTTTATGTGCTAAATTCCAGCTTTCGCAATCAAGTTAATACCACAATTTGTAAGCTGACCAGACAAATTCCTGTGGTAATACTTTCTGCTTCCATTAAGCCGCTACTAAATATTATTCTCTTAAACCCAAATAACGCATTAGGATTTTCGAATGAATAATATGCTGTTGGCGTGAAACTTATATTTTGATTATTCTATCAACTTGTCAACCAAGAGAAGATTTCTCGCCTGCCTACCGGTCAGGCAGGCAATTTCATGAATGCCCTGCATAAAGATGGTAGGCTCGAAAAGACTCGATTAAACAAAATTGCAAAAGGATTTTCTAATGCGTAATCTGGGTTAAAATTATAGAGAATATCGCTCAACCTACCAAACCCCTAGAGTAGGGTTCGCTTAAGTTTCGAAATGTACACATCAACGAGCAAGGATAGTTCGAACAGGTGGATCATCCCCAAAATAGTTATGGCAATTCTGATGGATGAGAACTCACACCGGAAGAAAATTCCGTGCAATGCCAAGAGGTCGCATGATGTAGCGTTTTTTGTTAACATGACCCAGTTGTCGGGTCAGGATATCATCTAGCATCTTAATGGTCTTGATAATGTATTCTCCTTTATTCAACATAACACATTCAGCACGCACACCCATGGCAGCGTCCGTTATTTCTGAGCGCGTGGCATAGCCTGTTTTGTTTAATGTTTCCAGTACCTGAGTGGCCCAAATCACCGGAACATGGGCCGCCTCACAGATCCAAAGAATTTCTTCCTGAATTTCACTTAGCCGTTCGAACCCTATTTCTACGGCCAGGTCTCCTCTTGCAATCATCACACCCAGTGCTTCATCTTTCATTCCATTCATTAGCAATGCGGGCAGATTCTGAACAGCTGATAGTCGTTCTATTTTTAAAATGATTGCGGGTGATTTACCAATGGAATATTTTTTAAGTTCACTCCGAAGAAGTTCGACATCCGCAGGGCTATTGACAAAAGAATAACCTACCATGTCGGCATGCTTGCATATAAATGGAATATTTTTTTTATCCTCGTCCGTGAGTGGTGGTATATCGAGATCGGAGTCAGGAAGGTTTATCCCTTTTTCGGGTTTTAAGAATGGCTTCTTGGTTGAAATTCTAACTATTTTCACTCTTACATCTTCGGGATTGACTTTGATCACGGCTGCTTCAAATTTACCGTCATCGAAATAGATGTGTTCTCCGGGTTTTATGTGTGAAAGAATCTCCTTTGGTTCGACAAACAAAGTATCAACAGGTTTTTGTTTCTTTCCTTTACTCCCCAATTCTTTGTTGTCCAGATATCGTAAGCTTAATTCAGTCCCCTCCCGAACAGGCAATTTCAGATGATCCATTTTTTTGCGTCTGGCAATGGATCGGATTCTTATTTTAGGACCTGCGAGATCCATATAGACCTTACAGTTCCTCCCTGTTTTTGCAATCGCTTTTTTTAAGACTTGCAACATAGAAAGCCAAACCTCCGGAGTATCGTGTGCACAATTAATTCGCGCCACGGACATACCTTCATTTAGCATTTTCGCTACTAGATTCCGGTCTTGCATCAATTCAGCGGAAAATGTGACCATAATATGTGGTCTATCTTGAATTGGGAAAACCCCCAGTAATTTTTGAGCATGTACAAAGCTAAGTTTTGATGCCGTTTCAAAATCGCATCCATTTTCAGTAGAAACAGATTGTGAAGGATCCAGCCAGGATAGGACTTGCTGAACCTGAGAGAAAGTGTGGCTCTCAGAATTTGTCAAAGAAGAAAGTCCGACATGGTGTAAGTATTCCTGAGCCTCCCGTATTTCTTTACTGCGGAGAATTAAGTAATGGATTAGATTATAACCGCTCTGATTGAAATTTGGATGAAGATCTTTGAGCAGGACGGAAAATTTCTTTTCGCCCTCTAACATTTCTTTTGCTATTTGAACGAGTTGAACAGAAACAGTTTCTCGGGTGAAATTGTCAATCGAATAATTATTGGATTTATTTTTCTTGCTCATCACCTGCTAAACTATGCTTAATAAGTAAATCCGCAAATGATATAAATCATCTATTCAACTCAGTCTTCATCATTGTCGACTATAGAAGTATTAAGCTGACGTATTATGGTCAACTTAGTGTTCGGGTAAAACACTGGATAAGGAAATTGAAAGCACGAATTTTGAAAAGGAATTTCAGCAAACCATTTACATGAATGCAATACTTGGAAAATAATGCTCTGAAAAAAAAACACAACTGTGAAAATTCGGAGAATTATAACTACGCGAAGTAGAAACACAAAGATTCACAAGCCAAGAGAGTACACACGGTCAGGCGAAAACCAAGTGAGTAATTCCTTCTCGTTATATTTCCTTATTTGCTAATAATTCGACATCCAGGTCTTCACCTGGTTTCGCAACTATACGCTCAGTAGCAGGATCCCAATCTATTCTTCTTCCAAGTTTAAGGGATAATCCAGCCATGTGCGCAGAAATAGCTTCTTCAAAACCTTCTTTGATGGAGCAACTGGGCGTACCTCCATTTCGGATACAACTTAACCACTCTCTCATATGAAGGAATGTTGAATCTACTCGTTTGCCATCCCTGTAGGTCCACAAAAGGCCTTTGTTAGCAAAATACTTTGCAGTTGCAGAAGTGACGGCATCGGTTCCATTGGCAGCCGGGTCATATTGATAAATTGGAACGCCTGCTTCAATTCGCTCTTCTTTCAGCAAATCAGCGTATTTGGTTGACCTTGGATCAGCATAGACTGTAATTTGATTGCCTAGTTCCATGCTACCATCATGTCCCATTAAAACGGTTCCTCTGTCGAACTGATTTCCGAGCGTAGCACTGTATACGAAGGTCATGCCTTTTTCTTTCCCAGGTTCTTGACTAGAACCCGTACTAAAATCAGGATATTCCATGTTTACCTGCATAACGTCCGGTACGTTGCGTCCGTCACGGTGGGTATAAATACCTCCGGAAGCTATGACTGAATTTGGAATACCCATCTTCAGAATGCAATTGAGGCGATCATAATCGTGTGTCATTAAATCACCAGACAAACCCGATCCATATGCCCACCACTTGCGCCAGCGGAAAAAATGCTCGAGGTTAAAAGCTTCTTTTGGTGCATTTCCAAGGAACAAATCCCAGTCAATGGTTTGCGGATTAGCTTTTTCATGTATGGTATATTGCCATGCCCCATTATCGTCATTCCGGTTTGTGTTGGTTTCAACCAGAGACACATGTCCGAGAATATTCTTGGCAATAATATCCTGTGCGGTTAGAAAACTCTGGGTCTGACGATGTTGGTGACCTACTGCAAATACAGCCTTGGGATTCTTCTGAACGGCTTCACGTAAAGTGTAGGTTTCAGAAATATTGTGAGTCATGGGCTTTTCTACATATACATGTACACCTGCATTTAGCGCTTCAATCGCCATGGGTGCATGCCAATGGTCTGGCGTTGCTATAATAATAGCATCAACTTCTCCACTATTTATTAGTTCAGTATGCGTGCGGAACCTTTTAATTTTATTGTCGCCATTGTTAAAGGAGTCTAATGCTTTTTGCGCCCGTACATCAAAGACATCGCAAATAGCGGCCAGTTTTATATTCAGGTTTTCCTGTGCCTTATACTCGGCTAGCCGTGTGTCATTTGGATTTGTTAGGGAAAAGTCTTGCATTTCTTTGATCCATTCGTTAGTAGCAAAACCTAATGAACGACACAACTGTTCGCCCCGAATGCCAAAGCCTATAATGCCCAGACGAACAGGATCTCCACTCATAGGTCCGGAAGCAGGAGGTGGAGATGCTTTAATATTCAACGTTTCTAATAGAAATTTCTTTTCGCGTTTTGCAGAACCTGTCAGGCTGGCACCAGAAAACCATACCGCGCCAAGTAATGGTATTCCACCAAGACTTTTTAACATATCCCGTCTGGTCCATTTTCCAAAAAAGTTATTATCGTTTGCCATGGTGCTTAAATTAAAGTTGCGTTTTCCTTATTCTTTGAAAATAAATTTTCTATTCCAAATATGGATGTCAAAGGGAACTGGTAGATTACATAGAGCGCTGCCATCTCAATCAGGTTTTTGTTCACAATCCAATAACTGCCTTCCGATGGACCTTGCGGCAAGTTTGGAAAAGGAGGATGCGCCAGATAGTACATCAGCAATAGTAATATACCTGCAATACAACCCCACCGTATCTTCAGCCCTAGAAGCAGACTCGCACCTACAGCGATTAAGCCAACAATATTTAGCGTATCAATAACGGATATTCGGGAAGCATCAGCGATCCATGCAAAAAAAGGTCTTAAAATCGAGGCGCTGAGTAAATACCCTTTTGATGTCCAGGATGGATTATACAACTTTATTATCCCCTCATACAAAAAGTGCCAACCGATAAAAATGCGAAGCAGGACCAAGCCGTACCGCTGCCCTGCTGTTAGTTTCATTATGTCCATAGTTACAGCGATTAGGTTCCAATATTATCCTTCAATTTTAAGCAAAGTCATGAGATTTATTGGACTTAAGAATGATTTTTGTCAATTATTTTTAAAGATTCTAATTCCAGGGGAATGAAGAGGCTGTCTCAAAAGGCACCGTCATTGCGAACGGAGTGAATCAATCCCCAAATATTGAAATCAAAATGAGGATTGCCTCGGTCGTACCTCCCTTACAATGACGCTTATATTTACTTTTGAGACAGTCTCTTTTAATTGAACAGGATTGAGCTCATTCGATCAAAAACACCTGGCCATTGCTGCCGGCTGCTATCACAAACGATCCATTTCTTGCTTTTCTTACAACATGCAATCCTTTTTCATCTGAAAGTCCTTTCCAGTTCACCCCATTATCATAGGAGATATCAGCGCCCGAGGGACCAATGGCCACAAGTATAGTAGCACTAATTGATTCAACACATTCCCGATAGCCGCGGATGGGCATGGTTGGCTTTAACCAATTCTTGCCTTGGTCTATCGAGTAGAAATTGTGCTGAATAGTCATCAACTCATTTTGAAAATCGCCCCCTACTATGGTCAATACATTATCATGTTGGGTAAATGAGAATATACCGGCTGTGGTTTTTCCTTGCACAATTGGAGTGCTGATACTCGTCCAACTCAGCCCATTATTTTTTGAAATCCACAAACGTGATACGACCCCTCCTGTAGAAATGATGACTTCATTTTCAGAAGTACATCGAATGCCGGTGCCACTGGCAGCAAAGGAAGCTTCTCCTTTTTCAAGAAGTGGAGGTTCTTTACAGTCAACCCAACTTTGACCGCCATCATTTGTGATCAACATTAGCATCTTTCCATCAATCGGATCGCCATACATAATTCCGTTTTCGGCATTCCAGAAATCAACTCCATCAAAGAATGCGTCAGGATGCGGGTTTGTGTAAACGGTAATCCAGTTTTTACCTGCATCCTTTGTAAAAAGAATTTTTGCAGGAGAGCCAACATTACCAATGATGGCTTTTTGATCATCAAATGCATATAAGGAGCGAAAGTCGGCCCCTTCGAACCCTTTCACCTGGCTGAAACTCCAATTTTTGCCACCATTGGTAGTTTGTCCAACATAACCATTGCTGCCACTAATCCACGCAATTTTATCATCCACAATCGAAAGACCTCGAAAGGAAGAGGCTACATTGGTTTCCACTTTTTTAAGATGATAATTCTGACCATGAGAAATGTGTGGGTTTATAAATAGGAGTGTAAGAATAAGAAGCCTCATTTTGATAATAGTTAATTGAAGGGAATTACTTTGGTAATAGCCTGATGATGATTTTTAATAGATTGCCATTATCAGAATCCGTTGATTTCATATATTTTTTAACCATCACTTCATTTTCATTACAAGCGAAGGATCGAATGGATAACGACCGAAGGATTTTCCATACACTGCTATTCCTCCCTCGCCCAATGTTTTCAGTTGAATGACGAGTTCACCTTTGTCAAGGGCACTTTTCAGAAGCTTGCTAGAAATAGGAACTTTGGTTAGATATCCATAAGAACCGGCTTCCCGCAGCTTTCTGTCTTTCAACTGGTGGTGCCATGATAATACTCCACGATGGTCAGCAGGATCATCAGGAAGGGAGGTTGTTATTACCATTTCACCATTGACAGTAATCTCAACTTTCGAAGGAAACAAATTTTCATCTGTCATTGGGTAAGAATTAGGATTGCCACTTGGTGATGCCTTCCCGCCCAGCATAAAATCAACATTAGTTCTTTCTTTTTGATCCCGGTCTTTTACAAATAGCTCTTTGGCGGACAGTTCGATAAGAAAGTAAGCTTCTTTCAAGGACTTCAAATCAATGGTGTTGTTTAGTTTAATGGTATATTCAAAATATCCTTTTCCGGCTCCGCAAACTTTTAGTCCATCTAAAACATTCCATTGCTTGCCACTCCATTGTGAATTGGTGAAGCTCAATGGCGTTACAGAATATATTTCTGTTTTTGGAAGTTTGTTATCAGAAACAACTTCAAGGTGCATGAAGTTGTGGTGTAAAACTGCTCCCTTTAAATCTTCTAGCTGCAGTGTTAGCATCGCGAGTCCACTTACGTTAGGAATGTCAAATGACAGTGACGCCAGTTCGTTCTGAATGTAGGGCTTGTAGTCAACTGGTCTTGTTCCCTTTGTAATCAAAGAAGTTTCTCCAATTGAATTAGTAAGTAGTAGTTGGTAAGTGAGTTTCAAATTCCCATAATCTGTATTGGTCATAGAAGAAAGATAGAGTGGCACTGTTGTCTGTTCTCCCCCCTTCACGGTTTTACAAATCTCATTACCTGTTGAAAGATAAATAGGTGCGTGGAGGTCGTTGAGTTTCATGCCAGGCATTACTTCTTCCAGCCCGGTGTATTTATTTGAACGGTCAAAACGCCAATAGCCGTTCCACTCATTAATGACATCATGGTGTTCGGTGTAGAGCCACCCTGCCATTTCCGGATATTTCCGGAAGGTATTCATCATGCGATGATAATCCCAGCTCCAGTCTACATCGCCAGTGCTGCCCTCATAGCCCCATACATTTCCACATTCTGAGTTAATCTTAGGTTGCTTTCCTTGCGCAAAGCCTTTTTCAAACTGAAACGTGCTTCCTTCATACGAGCTTTCCGTTAACTCTTTTAAATGTTCTTCCCATTCCCAGCCAGGAAGGTAATCGTGGAAAGAGTTGATATCGGTTTGGGTATGGCCTGCTCCGCAGCAAATTGAGTTGTCCTCCACAAGACGAGTTGGATCTAATGATTTAGCGAGGTAATACATAGAGGCAACCCACTGTTGAGTTTCAGGCAGATAGTTACCAATCCGTTTTCCATTCTCCTCTCGGTGTGTGGATAATCCCCAGGTTTCATTGAAGAGAATCCATGAAAATATTGCAGGATGATTATAATCCCGTTTCACCATGTTTCGAAAGGTACCCTCAGCTTCGTCTTGCATTTTTGCATCGGGATCACCCCAGCTATTGGGTAAATCCGCCATTACTAAAACACCTAACTTATCTGCCCAATACAACTTACGGGGAATCTCTACTTTAATATGTGGGCGAATACCGTTCAACCCAATAGATTTCGTGCGTTCAATTTCTTTTCGCATGAATTCATCGCTGGGGAACGTATAGAAACCTTCCGGGTGATAAGACTGGTCGAGTGTTAATTGGAGATAGATGGGTTCGTTGTTAAGGGCTATATATGGAAATTCCGTTCCTGGAAGATTGACAACCGAAATCTTTCGCATACCAAAATATGTTTTGATAACATCATCATCAAGTTTAACGTCAACTTCGTATAGATAAGGATCATTCAAAGACCAAAAGTGTGGTTGAGGAATTTCAATGGAGAACACCAGTTTATCTTTTCCTTTGGGAACCACCAATTCTTTGGTGATAGCGGCAGGGGATTTTTTAATGGACACAGATAACTTCATATCCTTCTTCGCTTCCTCAGGAAGATATACAGTAACTGCCGTACGTGACTGATCGATATCTGGACTAAAGTGAATAGCCTCTAAGTAGTCTTTTCCTCTGGCTTCTACATACACCGTTTGCCAAAGGCCACGTGCATTGCCATATCCTTGCTTCCCATATAAGGTAAAGTCTCTTCGCTTGTCATCAACACGCAACACTAATTTTTGTGGTTGCCCATATTTTAAATGCTCAGTGAGTTCAAATGAAAAAGGGGTATAACCACCCTGATGCTTTCCCAATAATAGTCCATCTAACCAAACTGTCGTTTCCCAGTCGGATGCTCCAATGGTAAGAAAGGTCCTTTTATTTTTCCATTCCGGACTGATGTTGATTTCTCTTTTATACCAGGCAATATCAGCCTTGTCTTTTACACCAGACAATATTGATCCCCACGGAAAAGGAACATTGATGATACGGGTAAAACTGGTGTTGCCCTCACTCCATTTTTTTGATAGCCCCTGATCGAGCGAATCGAATTCAAATTGCCAGATCCCATTTAAGTTTTGCCACATCAGACGTTCAAAGTCTGGTCGGGGATGCTCGGGCAGTGGAATGGGTTGCGCTTGTAAGACAAAGATTGTGATCGGCAACAAAAGAAGGAGTGATTGAATTTTTTTCATGGTTCTAATTTATACTTTTTAGATGTTTTCTCAAGAATTCTATTCCAGATGTTTGCGAGGGTGAATTAATTCCGGGAAGTTGGGTGTTTAAACTTTTCGCTGTGCTTTTTGGTTAATGATCTACATTCAAACCGACTACCATGAACAACGCTATTAAGTCCATCAAACCACTTGGGTTTCCCTGGCAAACACAAGATCCTTTTCTTTTTTGTGTGCATCACGAAGATTTTTATCCAAAAGGAAATGACGTAATGGGGCCGGCAGCGTCACTTGCCGGTCGAAACATTGGGCAGGATTTTGAACTCAACAAAGCGGGTTGGCGGATGTATCATGGCGAGCACGTCCCCGGCTTTCCGGCACATCCGCATCGCGGCTTTGAAACTGTAACCATCGTGACAAATGGAGTTGTTGATCATTCGGATTCACTTGGTGCTGCAGGGCGCTTTGGTTTTGGCGATGTGCAATGGATGACAGCCGGTAAAGGAGTACAGCACTGTGAGATGTTTCCCTTACTCAATAAAGATAAAGAAAATCCCCTTGAGCTCTTTCAAATTTGGCTCAACTTACCAAAAGCTAAAAAGTTTGCAGAGCCGCACTTTGCCATGCTCTGGAATGACACCATTCCGGAATTTGCTTTTAAAGACGAGAACGGAAAAACTACCAGTGTTCGAGTGATTGCTGGAAATATTGGGCAGATAGAGGCTCCGAATCCTGCTCCTAACTCATGGGCGGCTGATATCAAACATGAAGTCGCTATATGGACAATACGTTTGGAAGCTGGGGCCGCCTGGACGTTGTCCTCCGCGTCTGCAACGGTTAATCGCTCTTTATATTTCTACAAAGGAGACTCCATTCGAATGGCAGAGAAGAATTTCTCATCACATCAGGCAGTAGAACTACATGCCGATCAGGAAGTGATGTTGATAAATGGGAATACAGAAAGTTATCTATTGCTATTACAAGGTGAGCCCATCAACGAACCCGTGGCGCAACATGGACCTTTTGTGATGAATACGCAATCGGAGATTCAGCAAGCCATGAGAGAATATCAGCAAACTGAATTTGGAGGTTGGCCTTGGCCAAGTTATGAACATGTGCATTCAAGAGAGCGAAGCCGATTCGCCAGATACCCTGATGGAAGGGAAGAAGTAAGACACTGATTGGATAAGGAACGCATACTGTCCAGACTCTTGTGTTCTGGTTAATTCATAGTAAATTTATTTCTTCCCAAACGGTAGAATCATGAATATGTTCAACATCAATCGCAGGCATTTTCTGAAAGGTGCCACAGCCTCATTATTCTTAAGTGCGTTGGAAGGGAAAGGAATGGATATTCTATTTCCAATGAAATCATGGCGCATTGGATTAATTGGAACAGGATGGTATGGCAAGAGTGATTTATTTAGGTTAATCCAGATTGCGCCTGTTGAAGTAATTGCTCTCTGTGATGTTGACCGAAACCAACTCAACGAAGCGGGCTCTTTTGTGAGCAAAAGACAAAAGTCAGGTAAGGGGCCAAGGCTTTACAGCGATCATCAAAAAATGCTTTCAGAAAATGAATTTGATATAATACTGATCGGTACTCCGGATCATTGGCACGCTTTACAAACAATTGATGCATTAAAAGCAGGTGCAAATGTGTATGTACAGAAGCCAATCAGTGTGGATGTGATGGAAGGTGAAGCGATGTTGGCGGCTGCCCGCAAATATAAGCGCGCTGTTCAAGTGGGATTGCAACGAAGAAGTACACCGCATTTGATAGAGGCAAAAAAGAATATTGTAGAGGCAGGCCTATTGGGGAAAATTTCACATGTGGAAATGTTTTGTTACTACCACATGCGCAATAACGATAATCCACCTGTGCAACCTGTTCCCGATTTTTTGGATTATGAAATGTGGACTGGCCCTGCGCCATTGCGTGCCTATGATGGTCTTCCGCATAGAAGCTGGTGGCGTGGCTTTATGGAATATGGCAATGGCATTATGGGCGATATGTGTGTGCATATGTTGGATGCCGTGCGCTGGACACTTAATTTGGGTTGGCCTAATAAGATTTACTCCACTGGCGGCATCTATTTCAATAATGAGGGTAAATCGAATATTGCAGACACGCAGACGGCCACGTTTGAGTACGACAATCTTACTTGTATATGGCAACATCGAACCTGGGGATCGCCCACTGATCCGGAATATCCATGGGCATATAAAATTTTTGGCGAGAAGGGTACACTGTCATGCAGCCCAATGAAATATGACTTCATGCCATATGGGGACAGAGGGAAAATTCATAAGGATGTTAGCTATGAACGTGAGAAGTATCCGGAAGACTTGAAAGAAAAAGACATCGAATTACATGCGGCACCTGCTACCAGATTCCATATGGTCAATTTGCTAAAATCAATTGAAGATGTTAGTCGACCGATTGCAGATATTGAAGAAGGTCACATTTCAACGGCCAGTTGCATCCTGGCCAATATCTCCATGAAAATTGGAAGGGCAATTATCTATGACCCTAAAACCCGTCAGGTGCTTGGAGATACTGAGGCGACTAAACTTTTGCAGCGTACCTATAGGCATGCATGGGTTCATCCTGATCCGGAAAAAGTTTAGATCCTTTAAAATTGATTGGTAGAGTTAAAGTTTAACAATTACCGTTTCAGTTTTAGGCCATACAGCACTCGTGTTACTGCGAAGTTTTTAATCACAACATGATAAAGCACACCTACGCTACTTAGGCATATTAAAATTAGGATAAGAAGTTTCGCGAAGAGAGGAAGCGACCATTGTACAACATAGTAACCAGTTGCAACAATTATGGTTTGATGTAAAATATAAAAAGGATACACAGCCGGTGTTGTGTAGCGTAAAAACCAGTTTGAAAAGTTCAGGTGTTTTCGAGCAAATCCAAGTATAGCCAGGATGATGGACCAAATATGGATAGAATTGAGAACCCCATAGGTATAAAGGGAGCGGTCTTGTGTTTTAGGAAATTGTAGTGACCACCAGAATTGTATATAAAGCCAAATAATACAAACAAAAGCTAAGGTGAGAAAATACCAACGATAGACTTCGCAGGTTTGCCAAAGCGAGGGTAGACTGGCAAGAAAGTAGCCAAAGAAAAATAAGGTCATAGAGAATAGAAATACAAACCAGTCATCAACCAGGCTTCCCTGTTCTGGCCAGCGCAGATATAGTTTGAAATAGTAAAAGATGAGTAATGCACAAAGCACAAGCACTACCACTGGAGATGCAATAATACGATCAAGATATTGCTTCCATTGTTCAACAATTTTTATTCGTAGTATCAGAAAAATAGGTAAGAGTAAAATTGTGAAAACGAAAAGATAGGTTACGAACCACAGATGGCTCCAGGTGAGGTTGCCTTCGGGGTAGGGGATGAAATTCCAAACGGTTGGATAAAATTCAAAGTAGGTCATGTCTATCTGGCCGCGTTGCATTCGTTCAAAGTAGACCTGTATGGGTATTGTAAACAGAATAGCAAACCATAGCGGGATGAAGAGCCGCACAAATCGCTCGCTTAAAAAGGAGAGACTGGTGCGTTTTTCTAATGAAAAATATGAACCTACACCTGCTATGAAAAACAACAAAGGCAACCGCCATTGATGGAGCCACCAAATTAGCCGCGTAAGTAATATGGAGCGTTCGTCATTCTTGATTTCCCAGCCAAAATCAACAAAGGACATTGTGCAATGAAAGAGAATCAATAGCCCAAAGGCAAACACGCGAACCCAGTCAATAAAATAGAGCCTTTCGGACGAAGACGGTAGAGTGTTCATGGTAGCATTTCTCTTTAGACAACCAGACGCAATTATACTCTAAATAGATGCACCAATCTCATTTTTAGTTCTCCCAATCTATCGGACCCATCTTGATATTCAAGACTAATCGCCCTGAAATAAAAGCTTTTGCAACGCTCTGCGCGAATCAATATCTTGTTTACTGTTCAATCAAGCTGAATGCGCTTGTGTTGAAACTGAACATAAGGAATAATAGTAATGTTATCGATCAAAAGTTAGCTATATATGAGGGACTGCCCCAATTTTTCCTTCAAAAAAAAAGAATAAGCGAAGAGCATTCGTATTGTTGCAGTATTATACTTTTAATGCTTCAAAACTGATAAGACTTCTTTTCTGCTCCAGGTGTTAAATCCAGGCTCAGAATATCTTTGTGATCAATGCATAACACCGCTTTGTGATGAAGAATACCAATAGGTCCTTTGATCAGCTGTGGATTCTGAAACAATACTTCTAAAAAATCATCTTCAGAAAAATCCTTTCCAGATAGAATTTGCTCAAAATCAGGATGGCCTGTATCCAATATTTCGGATGGGTCCATCTTCATCATTGTAATAATTTCCTTCCATCGAAGAGGTGTAACCATTTTACGCATCACATCGATTTCATGCACCACATTATTAACGGAAAGCGCAAGCGCATGGGTTTTACGACCCAATTCTGTAGCAGGATTGTAAATCAGGTACAATTCATGCGAAATAAAGGAGGGCTTCATCGTATTATGGTTTATTTCTCATCATCTAATGTACTACATATAGGATTTAGAAACCATGACAAAAATCACTCTTCATATATTCATAATTCTTTCAGTAATGAAAGTTACCTGAAGCGAACCTGTAATGGTTATCGCTACAACCAGATATAGCTTTTGACCACATGTGCGCAGGATCAATACGTTAAAACTTTCGAATCTTTTCTCGATGGCATACCAAAATACCATTTCTTCTCTTAAGTCCAGTTTGCACTTTTGAAATGTTATTAAATACAGAATAGTGTGACAAAAGTCATAATTTGGTAAGCTCTTTTATCGTCATTTTGTTTGTCATAACACCTTTTACAGTATGGACATTTTCACCATTTTGATAATCACGTTGTTTGCTACCGCCTTAGTTGATCTGATTGTGGGCGTCAGCAATGATGCGGTTAATTTTTTGAATTCCGCTATCGGCTCTCGTGTGGCATCGTTCCAAACAATTTTAATTGTAGCAAGTCTTGGCATTTTACTCGGCTCCACGTTTTCCAGTGGCATGATGGAAATTGCACGAAATGGTTTATTCAATCCAGGCTACTTCACGTTCCAGGAGGTGATTTATATTTTTCTCGCGGTGATGCTAACAGACATTATTCTGCTTGACATCTATAATGACTTTGGGTTGCCCACTTCCACTACTGTGTCTCTTGTGTTTGAATTGCTGGGCGCTGCTTTTCTTGCCGGCATTTTGACGTCACTTGGTAAAGGGATGGAATGGTCATCCATTCAGTTCAAAGACATTCTCAACTTCTCTAGCGCGATCACGATCGTATCCGGTATTTTTCTTTCCATCTTTCTGGCCTTCATCATGGGTACCATAATACAGCACATCTCCCGCATTGTATTCACGTTTTCACTGAAAGAATCCTTGAAGAAATACGGAGCGATCTTTTCTGGATTGGCCGTTACGACCATCTTCTATTTTTTACTGATCAAAGGCGCAAAGGGCAGTTCTTTTATCTCCGATGATCAGGTGACGTGGGTCATGGCGAATGCATGGACGATCAACTTTGTGTTGTTTGTGTTTTGGAGTATAATTATTCAGATGCTCATGTGGTGGACAAATATTAACCCACTGCGGATAGTAGTATTGCTGGGTACCTTTGCATTGGCGATGGCGTTTGCAGGAAATGACCTTGTAAACTTTATAGGAGTAGCCGTGGGCGGTTACTTCGCCTTCCAATCGTGGACAGCATCGGGCGTATCAGCCGACCAATATAACATGAGCGTATTATCCGGAAAATTTGCAACTCCCACCTGGATCTTGCTGATCGCTGGCTTTGTAATGATTGTTACATTATGGACTAATGCTAAAAGCAGAAAGGTTACGGATACAGAAGTTTCTCTTGGCCGGCAAGAGGATGGCGATGAGAAATTTAAATCCACCTGGGTTTCGCGGATATTAGTAGGGGCAGCAATTAACCTGGGACGGTTAGTAGAAGCCATGGTTCCCAAGAGCTGGTCCAAATCCTTGTCGAATAGGTTTGTTAAAGAAGAAGCAAATGAAAAAGAGAAAGACCAACCATCGTTTGATCTTGTACGAGCTGCCGTAAACCTGTTAGTATCCAGTGTGCTGATTGCATTTGGCACCTCACAAAAATTACCCTTGTCTACTACATTCGTTACGTTTATGGTAGCGATGGGCAGTTCATTTGCCGATCAGGCCTGGGGCCGCGAGAGCGCTGTATATCGTGTGGCAGGTGTTATGAAAGTGATAGCAGGATGGCTCGTCACTGCTGTGATTGCCTTTTCTTCCAGCGCGTTGTTGGTCTTTATTCTGTATAAAACAGGAACTTCTGGCGTTTTTGTGCTAGCTGGTTTGGCGGCATTCTTATTGGTGCGTAGTCACGTCATTTTTGCCCGCAAAGAAAAGAAAGAAGCCACAGAGAATAAGATTTTCTCCAACAACCTGGAAAGTCTGTCGCAAGCCATTGATGAAAGCAAGGAGGAGACGGTAAAAAATCTCAAGCTCGCAAGCAAAGCCTACTCCACCAGTATTGATGCGCTGGCAAAAGAAAAGAAAAATGCGATTGGGAAGTCGCTGGAAAAAATTCAACAACTGGGCCAGCAGAATAGCAAAGTACAGAACAAGATCATCAAATATGTACGCAAGATGCCAAAGAGTAACCTGCCTGCCAGCCGGTTGTACCTTTTAATGTTTGACTACATGCAGGATTTATATCAGAGTGTGCAGCTCATCAGCGAAAGCTGCATCGACCACCTGAGTAACTTCCACTCCCAACCTTCAAAAGACTATCTGAAGGCATCGGACGAAATTGAAAAAGGATTAAATGCTTATATAAATCAGGTTATCGAGGGAATAGCAACCTCCTCATTTAAGAATAGCGATAAAATAACAGAACAGCACGATGCGTTGTCCATTCTCATCAGCAAGACTATTGACCGCGTTATTACTGAAATTCAAAAGGCCCATATAGGAAATCGCATAGGACAGTTGCAAATGAAATTGCTTTTAGAAACAAAGGACATCCTGTCAACTGTAAACAGCATGTACGCCCTGTATCACGACTATCACAAACAAGACAAGTGACCATTCCGTTTTTAAGAGCACATCCTACAAAACAGGCTTAATGTGAACGTAAAATTATTTTACGGTCAAGACGATTCTCCATTCTTCATTTTCTTTTACAAGAGTTTTCTCAAGGTTAACACACTTACTGAACTAACTCAGCTTGAGATTAATCCATGCATTTCCTTAAAAAGAAGCCGTTATTCACCAGGTAATTCTTAATTATAAACACTTCCTCCAATCTCCGTACGAATTTGTGTAACTTACAAGTGCGTTCCTTCAGTTTATGACCCGCTTTGTTTGTTTCTTCCTTCTGTTACTGCCTTCATACAGTTATTCACAAGCTAATTTGGTGCTTACCAGGTCTTTCAGGTCACACGATCTAAAGGATATACAAACAGTGTTCATGGAAAATGAAAGCCTTCCTCTACCCGGAAAAGAAGAACCTACTTACTCCATTTCTATAACCGTTACGAACATCCGCAATACGGATGGCGTTATACGCTTTAAGTTTTACGATGATGACACTCCCTTCCCGCACGATAAGGGGTTCTTACGTATAGTAGTGCCGAAATCAGAGATAATAGGTGACACCTTCACCGCAACTTACTATGGCTTCACATCCAGGAACATGGGCATTGCCCTTCAAGACGATGAGAATGATAATTGGGAATTGGACTTCGGTTGGTTTTTCCCGAAAGAAGGTCATGCTTTCTCAGATTATTACCACACCTCCTTTCGGAGGCCGGTTTACTCCGACTTTAGGTTTTTGCTGACTGGTGACAAGCAAGTAACTATGAAGATGAAGTACTATTAGAGGCAATCACAGTAAGATGTTGATCTAATTGTAAGTTGGAACTCTAAATTCCAAATCTGTTTTAAAAACCCTTGTTGATATTTATTATTACCTGCAAGCGTCTCCTGCGCTGCTGCCAAAAATGTGGGGCTGAAAACACCAATGGCTTATCGTTTAAAGCCTGAATCTGCAATTAGTGATCTGAAGAATAGTATCATCGGTCTGTCAGTTCACTTTAATCCTATCTATTAATGCTGAAAGAACAAATTGACCGTTCGTCACGATTACTTTGTTCGCAAACTCTGATTCTGTGTGACAAAGGTTACACAACTCACTGATAATCTGACTAAAATCATCAAGTCTTCTGAGCACTATCATTTAATAGGCAGGCAATAGGCTTTACTTTTAGGGTACCAAATCAATCAACCAAAGCAGTCATGAAAAATCTAGTCATTTTAGGAGCCGGAACCGCAGGGACGATGATGGCCAACAAGCTTCATAAAGATCTTAATAGGAGAATCTGGGACATCACCATTATTGATAAAGATGTAACTCACTATTATCAGCCGGGCTTTTTGTTTATACCCTTTGGCATTTATCAACCTGAAGATGTAGTACGTTCCAAGGCTGAATTTTTACCTAAGGAAGTAAATTTTATTATTGATGAAGTCAGCCTGATTGAAGGAGAAAAAAATAGGGTGACTCTAAAAGGCGGGCGAACAATACCCTATGATGTATTGATCGTAGCCACTGGGGCAGATGTAGTTCCAGAGGAAACCCCTGGACTAAAAGGTGACTTATGGTATAAGGATATTTTTGATTTCTATACCTATGAAGGCGCCACGCAGTTGGCAAAAAAACTCCAAGATTGGAATGGAGGGAAATTGGTTATTAATCTTACTGAGACTTTAATTAAATGTCCGGTTGCGCCATTGGAATTTGCTTTCTTAGCGGATGCGTATTTTACAGAAAGGGGAATGCGGAGTAAAGTAGATATCTCTTATGTCACCCCGCTTTCGGGGGCATTCACAAAACCAAAGGCAACGAAGATGCTCAGTTCGTTACTGGAAGAAAAACATATTAATGTAGTGCCAGATTTTTATGTACAGGAGGTTGACAATGCCAGAAAAGTCTTGATTTCTTATGACCAAAAAGAAGTGCCGTTTGACTTACTAGTAACAATACCTGTAAACAAGGGTGCTAAAATGATTGGGGCTAGTAACCTGGGAGATGAGGATGGTTTGAATTTTATGCCTACTGACAAGCAGACCCTGCAATCGAAGAAATTTGAAAATGTATTTGTAATTGGCGATGCAACAAATGTGCCTGCTTCCAAAGCAGGTTCGGTGGCACACTTTGAAGGTGAAATTCTGTTGGAAAATATTCTTAGCTTCATCAATAAGCTTCCATTGGAAGCAAAATTTGACGGCCACGCCAATTGTTTTATTGAAACCGGATTTGGTAAAGCTGCTCTAATCGATTTCAATTATGAAACAGAACCATTAGCGGGGAAATTTCCATGGCCCGTTGTTGGTCCTATGGGCTTACTTAAAGTTACACGCGCCAATCACTATGGAAAATTAGCCTTTCGATGGATTTATTGGCACATACTTCTGACCGGAAGATCATTGCCTGTAAGCACACACATGTCAATGGCCGGTAAAGAAGTTGAAAAGGAAGTTAAAAAGTAGAATACACAATTAAACCAAAACATATATGGAAACGCTCGTATTAGATAGAACAAAAATTGAGGTGAATGAAGAAGGCTATTTGAAAAATCCTTCCCAATGGACTACCGATCTCGCACATGAGATGGCGCGTGAAGTAAATATTATTCTTACGCCTAAGCATTTTGAAGTATTGAACTGGCTCCGCGCAAAGCAAGCTGAAGGAGTGGCGCTTAGTATTCGCAAAGTAGGAAACTCCGGAATAGTAGATATAAAAGAATTCTACCAATTATTTCCTGGAGGGCCATTGAAGGTCTCCAGCAAAATTGCCGGAATACCCAAACCCGTAAGTTGTATTTAGATCTTTTTCGTAAAATATAAAGTCCCCTGGACACCAAAAATATGAACGACACTCTCGAAAGAATTCAAACCAAAGTCGCAGAAGCACCGGTAAAAAAGGAAAAAGCGAAAGTTAAAAAAGTATTGATCATCTGTTCTAAAGGAAAAATTGAAGATGTATATGCTGCATTGGTAATGGCCAATGGGGCCTTGATGGAAGGCATGGAAGCAAAAATGTTTTTTACCTTTTTTGGGTTGGAGGCAATTACCAAAAAACATGCGGACCATTTGCATACCGCCACGGTGGGTAATCCGGCTTTTATGCCAGGCATGCCTACGATGGTTGCAGGTCTTCCCGGCTTTGAAGCATTTGCTTCTTACATGATGAAAAAGGAAATGGATAAACTGGACATGCCACATGTAACGGAGTTCTTGCAAATGATTGATGCAAGTGGTGGTGAAATTTATGCCTGCAAATTGGCAGCAGATATGTTCCATCTCAAAAAAGAAGACTTTTTACCCGAAGTAAAAGGAATCATTACAGTAGGTGATATGTATGCTCTTGCGGATGGTGAGGGGACACAAATAATTTTCATCTGATTGGTTTTGGTTTGAGTGTTTAGGTGAAAATGGGCCGTCATGGGTGGTACCTTGGCGGCCTTACTTTTTATGGTAAACCACTTCCTCCCGTTTCGTAGATAAAATAGGTATTAAGCCTAGCGGTGATGATAGTTAATGACGTCCTCAGTGTTGGATTTCTGATCAAGAACATATTTTTCCTAAATGTTGAGTAAGTTTGAACAGGAATGCGATCATTCTTTAGCGGCTATGCATTAAATAATTTCAGGCAATATTTTAATCACAGTAGCATGTGCCTCTATTAAAACGCATAATAGAATGAGGGAGTAAAATATAGCACAAATCTTAATAAGCTTGCTTTATGAATTTTGAAACCAATGCAGTGCATGCCGGCCATCTGAAAGATCTCAATGCAGGATCGGTCATAAATCCCATTTATCTATCCACCACCTTTGAACGGGACGAGGACGGTAAAGTGGCTCCAAAAGGATTTACCTATTCACGGATTGACAATCCAAACAGAGCCGGGCTAGAATCGAAGTTGGCTGTGCTGGAAGCCGGTGTGGAGGCCATGGCTTTTTCATCGGGCATGGCCGCCACGATGGCTGTATGTAATGTAGTGCTAGGACCGAATACACATGTCATCATTTCTGACGATTGCTATCATGGGGTGGCGCATCTTATTAAAAGAATGTACGCACGCTGGGGCATTACATATTCAGAGGTGGATATGACTTTTCCTTCGAATGTGGAAAAGGCAATCACCGCCAACACAAAGTTGATACTCATTGAAACCCCTTCCAATCCATTATTGAAAATAGCAGACATAGAAGCAATCTGCGTCCTTGCGAAAGCCAAAAAAGTAGCTGTGGCGTGCGACAATACATGGGCAACACCCTATATTATCCAACCTCTTACGCTTGGGGCAGATTATGTGATACATTCTTCTACCAAATATTTTGGAGGGCACTCGGATGTAATTGGCGGATGTGTGATTGTTAAAGAAAAAAATGCCATGTCACAAAGTTTGCGCGAATATCAAACCATTGGTGGTGTCGTTCCGTCTCCGTTTGATTGTTGGTTATTGGATAGAAGCATTGCTACACTTCCATTGCGGATAGCAGCCCAGGCCAAAAGTGCCAGCGTGATTGCCAACTACCTCCATGGGCATCCCAAGATTGAACGGGTTTATTACCCTGGGCTAAATGCACACACAAACCATGAGGTAGCTAAAAAACAAATGAAAGGAATTTATGGTGGAATGCTTTCGGTGCTCGTCAAAGGCGGAAGAAAGGAAGCCATGGATTTTGCTAATCATCTTTCTGTTTTCAGACACGCGACTAGTTTGGGTGGAGTAGAAAGCCTGATAGAACATCGTCTTACTTCAGAAGGGGATAATCCAAAAAGTCCTGATAATTTGTTAAGGCTTTCAATCGGTATTGAACATATCGATGATCTTCTGAACGATATTAAGAAAGCATTGGTTTAATGGTTATTTGTAATGAAGCAAGCAATGGAGTACCATCAATGCCTGGGCGGATCATGTTTGAAAAGCCTGCCTTCCAGGAGCATGCCCGCAGTTGAAGGTGGTTAGTGGTTGTGGAGGATTTTTTGAACATCACCATAAAAACGGAAAGACCTTTCCTTTTTTTTTCAAATTGAAGAGTGACGAGCCCATGACACCGGCTGATCCGCATCTATAATAATCCTAAGTTGGAAGAAGGGTCGCGGATGCTATTGATTTTGCTAAAAGAGTTGGAAAGTGATTGGCTAAGACCCATCACTGACATGGCTGACAAAGAACTGATTGAAAGTGTTATACAACCCTATGATGAAAGTAAATTGTTGAACTATACTGCTGAGAGGTTGAGAGGTAAGGAAGCCAACGGTAATAAGCCTGAAGCATTGCAACCGGTTCGATATACGGAGTTAGAGGAGACTCAAGGTTCTCTGTTTTGACTTTGTTCTATTCTGATTCCCTCATCACTTTTCCCTATGAAATTCGGGAAACTCAGATTTTTCCACGTACTTCGCACTTATTAAAACAAATTAAGCTATGGCAAAAAAATCAGCTAAAAAGAAAGCAGCTCCTAAGAAGGCTGTAAAGAAAGCAGCTCCTAAGAAGGCTGCGAAGAAAGTTGCTAAGAAGTCTGCCCGTAAGCCAAATGCCGCATTCATGGCTCCGCTTACACTAAGCGATTCATTAGCAGCAGTCATTGGCAGCAAGCCAATTCCCAGAACTGAAATCATTAAGAAAATCTGGGATTACATCAAGAAGAACAACCTTCAGGACAGCAAGAACAGAAGAATGATCAATGCCGATGAAAAACTAAAAGTAGTTTTCGCAGGCAAAAAACAGGTCTCCATGTTTGAGTTAGCTAAGATAGTTAACCAACATGTGAAGTAATTCTTATTGATTCAAAAAGCAGAAGGCGCAAGTCCAAGATTTGCGCCTTTGTTATTTCTACTCCTCAACACTTCGGTTTCATTACATTTTATTGTTCTCGTTATTTGGTTGGCCCAGCCGAGTGAGCAACTTCCATTGAAACGAGCCGAGCGATCATAATCACCGGATACAGCAGCCCAATCATTCCTTGAAAAATCACTAACGACTTCGCTAATGATCTTGTGGGAATCATATCACCGAAACCAAGGGTGGTCATAGTCGCGAAACTGAAATAGAGAAAATGTGCGAATAAGTCCTTGTAAGATTGTGAAGGCTCGGTAATCGTAAAGGAACCTGGGTACAAGGTCTCGAGCAAGGTGTAGAGCCACGCATAGACAATACCAACAATCATAAACACTACAATTGATCCCTGGATACGGTAAAAATTTACGGGTCCATCTTTAAAAATATGTTGCAGCACCATGTTGGCGAGATGAGCCATAAATAAAATAGCAAAAACAGAGCTCATCAAGTGGGCCCATTCCAGTTGTGATAAAAATGAAATAATGCGGAACAAACTAGCCAACAGCGCAATGGTAATAAACAGTATCTGTTTTTTCCATCGGGTAAGAACGGAAAAAACACCAGCCAGAATAATGAGATTGAAGAGTATATCACTGATTAAAAAGCTCCACCATTGGTCGGCATAGTCGGCCAACGGAATCCATACAAAAAGTGAGATGCACATATAGATAAGAAGGGCCTTGAGGCTTCTTTCATGATTCCAGAATTCATGATTTTTTTGGAATAAGGAATTAGCAAACTTTTTCATTTCCGACAAAGCTAGTTTGAATGCTTTTGATATTCAATGATATTTGTCAGAATATCACTCTCACTCGAACTCGAAAGAAATAAATGAATAGCGTCTGGCTAAATTTGGAATAAGAAAGAAAGGAAATCACCTATAGCTGCAAGAGAGCCTATCTTGTTTAGGTCAATCTCAAACCATGCGATTGATATTTTTGCTTTATTATTGTATCATGATATTAGCAATGAAGTTGTTATGAGTTTTTTACAGTGCCCACTTATAAATAGATAGTATGAAAAGGGGAATATTTTTTTTGTCATTTGGACTATTGGCCATGAGTAGTTCTTTGGAAGCACAACCTTCCAAACCTCGTGCCCGCGATTTGGGAATTCCATTTGAGGGAACATCTGGGAAGTATAACGCCATCACCGATGTGGCGGGTGTGGAGGTTGGATACAAAACACTAATCGAGGGTAATGGTAAGCTGGTGGTGGGCAAAGGCCCTGTTCGTACGGGTGTAACCGCCATATTTCCGAAAGGCAAAGGTTCACTTGATCGCGTATTTGCAGCGTGGTTTACCTTAAATGGAAATGGCGAGATGACTGGCACCACGTGGGTGGATGAATCGGGCGGGTTAGGCTCACCGGTTCTTATCACCAATACGCATAGCGTGGGCATAGTTCGTGATGCTGTGATAGAATGGTATATGAAAAAAGTGAAAGGAAGCGAATACTCCGGTGACATTAGTTTACCTGTTGTGGCAGAAACGTGGGATGGCTTTCTTAATGATATCAATGGCTTCCACGTTAAAAAAGAACATGTATTTGAAGCGATGGAGAGCGCAACGACCGGACCGATTCAGGAAGGGAATGTAGGGGGTGGAACCGGAATGATAGCGCATCAGTTCAAAGGAGGTACAGGTACTTCTTCCAGAAAGTTAGATGCAAAAGATGGAGGCTATACGGTGGGTGTATTGGTTCAGGCAAATTATGGAAGACGTGCATTGTTGAGTATTGCAGGAGTTCCAGTAGGAAAAGAAATTACAGATTTAATGCCCATTGATAAAGAAGATAAGGACCAGGGTTCCATCATTGTTGTAGTTGCCACGGATGCGCCTTTGTTGCCTCATCAGCTTGAACGGGTAGCGAAGAGGGTATCATTAGGAATTGGTGTGATGGGTGGGCGTGGAGGGAATTCTTCAGGAGATATTTTTATAGCATTCTCAACCGCTAATCCAGAAGTGGCAAAAGAAGAAGGCATTGCTCATTTAGAGATGCTGCCCAATGAAAAAATCAATCCCATTTTTGAAGCAGCCACCTCTGCCACAGAAGAGGCGATTGTTAATGCCATGATTGCAGCAGAAACCATGGAAGGAGTAAACGGGAATACCGTTTTCGCAATTCCTCATGACCGGTTGATTTCCGTGCTGAAGAAGTACAATAGAATTAAGTAGCCGACTTTCTGGAATAATTTGCAGGCATTTGAACCAGAAATGCCCATTCAGTCCACATTCATTTTATAAAATAGTGTTAACTTCGACCTCTTTTGAATCACCAACTCAACCATTCATACTATGAAGTCGTTTTCGTTCATCCTTATTGCATTATCTGCGTGGTCGATCTCTTGTACCTCCCCCCAAAAAAAAGAAGTTCAAGAACTACAGCCATCACTCGACAGTCTGTTAAAACAATACCATGAAGAGCGGCTGAAGTTATTTCCGCTTGATGCAACCATGGCAGGGGACAACCGGTACAATGATCTTTTGCCCAATACGTTAACAGCAGACTTCCGAAAACAAGTGAGTGATTTCTATACACGCTATCGCACGCAACTAACGGCTATCGATAAAAGCAAGCTCTCTCAAGATGACCAGATGAACTATGATGTGTTACTTTGGGAATGCGACATAACATTAGAAGGTATGCAGTTTAAGGATTACCTCATGCCTATCAATCAGTTTTGGGGAATGCATTTATGGATTGGCCAATTGGCAAGCGGAAGCAGCATCCAGCCTTTTAAAACCGTACGGGATTATGATAATTGGTTGTCGCGCCTACATGCGTATGTGGAATGGTGCGATACGGCTATCGCAAATATGAAGAAAGGCATTGCTGAGAATTATGTTATTCCGAAAGCATTGGCCGGGAAGGTTATTCCCCAGCTTGCCAATTTTGATCACGGTCCTGTAAAAGAACACTTGTATTACAGTCCTATCAAAAATATTCCCGCAGAGTTCTCAGGTGAAGATAAAACACGACTGACCAACGCATATGATGAAATCATTCAATCGAAAATTATACCAGCGCATAAAAAACTAAAGGACTTTTTGCTAAAAGAATATATACCCGCTTGCCGGGGGAGTTCGGGTATTGATGCGGTGCCAGCCGGGAAAGAATATTATGGATATCTGATCAAGGTATTTACCACCACTACCAAATCGGCTGATGAAATTTTTGCGCTTGGCCAAAGTGAAGTGGACCGCATCACAAAGGAAATGGAGTCGGTTAAACAGGAGGTGGGTTTTAAAGGTGATATGAAAGCATTCTTTGATTATGTACGAGGTAAAAAAGAGTTGATGCCGTTTAGAGAACCCGCACAAGTAATTGAGAATTTTAATGTCATTCACGAAAAAATGAAGCCAAATCTCGCAAAGTTGTTTGATAAAGTACCAAAGACTCCCTTTGAAGTTAAACGCACCGAAGCATTTCGTGAAGCATCCGCCAGTGCGGAATATAATCCGGGATCACAAGATGGAACAAGGCCAGGCGTTTTCTATGTTCCGATTCCGGATGTAAAAAAATACAACATACTTTCAGATGAAGATTTATTTTTGCATGAAGCAATCCCGGGACATCATTATCAGATTTCACTTCAGATGGAAAACGCATCTCTTCCTGCGTTTAGAAGAATATTGATTTATAGTGCCTATGCGGAAGGTTGGGCATTGTATACCGAGTCGCTTGGCAAAGAACTAGGTCTTTATTCCGATCCGTATCAATACTTCGGTATGCTGAGTGCAGAGATGCACCGTGCTATTCGTTTGGTAGTCGATGCTGGTATGCATACGCAGGGTTGGACACGTGAACAATCCATTCAATATTCTATGGATCATGAAGCAGAGCCAGAAGAAAGTATTATTTCAGAAATTGAGCGATACATGGCCATTCCCGGTCAAGCATTATCGTATAAGATTGGGCAATTAAAAATTCTTGAGTTGCGTGCCAAAGCGGAAAAAGAATTAGGAGGTAAATTCAATATCGCACAATTTCATAACCAAGTGTTAGATTCTGGACCAATTCCGCTCAGCGTTTTAGAACAAAAGATAAATCGCTGGATTGAGGCAGTTAAGTAACAGGTCTAAAGCTCCGATCCCCTGTTCAAAGGTGTGATTATTGGTTATTTCTCAGAATGACAGGCAGTATAATTTTTGATGCTTCTTTTTTAGTTTGATAAATTGTATTTGTGGCAGGAATTAAATTTTTCTCAGTCGCAATTTCGGTACCCGTATTTGGATTAGGATCATAGTGTGGAGCTTTGCTACTGGTTATGTAAACTCGAATGCTGTGACCTTTTTTAAAGAGATTGGACGTGTACACCTGGCCAACGCGGATTTTATAAACATCACCGGGTTTCATAAGCTCTTGTGTTTCAAAGCCATTTCTATATCTCATTCTCAAATATCCTGCATCCAAACCATGGAGGTTAATTGATTTTCCATCGGGATAAACATCACAAAGTGTAAATGAAAAGTCCGTATCCATTGCTGTAGAGCTGACAAATAATTCTGCCACTATTTCGCCTGTCACCTCCACTTCATTCTCTAACGGAGGAGTGGTATAAACAATCACATCGCTGCGTGATTCAATGTTACGTTGGTCATAGGGATAGGATTTTTCATAAGACTTATCCCATACCGGATTGGCAGGATCGAAAACATAGCTTACACTTTTTTCGCTTTCATGAATTTGATTTAATAATGTTCCGGAATTTTTCTCCTTTCCGGAGTAAGAGAGATAATACGATACTGGAACAGCCCTTGAAAGCGGCCATTCCTTTTCCGAGTGCCATTTATTTTCACCCATCGTAAAGATGCTAACCGCCGGCAGTGGATTCTTTTTCTCTTCATCTTTCAATTGAACATCAAACCAGCGCAGCAATTCAGCGTCATAGTCAATTCCTGCATTGGTGCCATATTGTACTTCACCAAAGGAAGTTTTGCGGGTATTGAGCGAGGTATGATTCCATGGTCCTAACATTAGAATAGTTTCGTCTTTTGCTGTGGCAGTGGCAGCCTCTTTTCGCATTTTGTTAAAAGCTCTTGTTGCTCCCTCAGGCCCATACGCTGCATCATACCATCCGCTTTCAAGAAACACAGGATTTCTAAATTTTGAAAAATCCTTTTCCATGTTAACAAAATCCCACCACAAGGAAAGATCAGGATGTTTCAACCAATCATAATATTCAGGAGCATATTTTTTCAAGAGGGGCAAATCGATCAAAGGCCTGTAGTTGTACCATTGCTTTCGATCGCTCTTCTCCCATTCTTCAGTAGCTGGTTCATCATCCCACGGACCGGAGTTGTCGTTTGCCCGCTTACGTTTGTCAGCAAGGATATAGGGTGTGAACCAATCAATCCACGGATGAGAAAATGCTCCTCCGTAATAAATGAAATCATGACTACTGATGGGTGTCATCTCAGGGGCAGCAGCCATAAGATGTGGTGGCGCTTCTGACATAGCTTGCCATTGTACAATTCCAGGATACGATCCGCCATACGTACCAACTTTTCCATTGCAATAGGATTGATGGGCTACCCATTCAATTACATCATAACCATCTTTCTTTTCATTTCTATAGGCTTCAAATTCACCTTCACTTCGCAATCTTCCACGTACGTCAACCAGTACTACAATGTAACCTTGTTTCGCTGCCTTCAAAGGAAGTTCTGCATATTGATCGTAGTCGTCTATACCATACGGTGTTCGGTAGACAATAGCGGGAAATTTTCCTGATTGTTCTGGCCGGTAAACAATTGCTCCAAGTTTTACACCATCGCGCATAGGAATCATTATATCTTCCCGAAAAAGATTTAAGGAATGCTGTCCATTACTTGTCCAGCTAATAAAGGAGAAGATAAATAGTAATACGATTTTCAGTGCGGCATACATACGTCTGAGTCCATATAATTATTTGATAAGTTGCTGATAATAGAGTTTGGCATTTCTATTATCCTTCAATACTAATTCTTTTTCTGTAACATTTCGATAGTGCAATTCATTGACTTTGGTTTCAATGCGATTTACCCATTTTAGAAAGTATTCAGCAGCAACTTTTTGCTTACTGTTTTTGGTTTGACTTTTCACATAAATTGGATTAGTACTTGAATAGGGATATACGTCAGGCAGATCAATGTTTGCTTTTTCACTCCAGGCGCGAAGCAGCAGCCAGCCCGAACTTGTTACCTTAACAGAACCTTTGGCATCGGCAGTTTTCCGATTGTCCGTTAGTGTATGTTTCGCGACTACCTCTCCATTCCAAATAATTTCAAAATGATCAATCGGAACTTGGCTGCGTAAAAATGCTGTATAGGAAAGCTTTTGCTCTTTGCCAACAAGGGTGATGCTATCTCCTGCATTTTTTCCTTCCACGGTGAATCCAAGCAACGGTCCATTAGTAACAAAGCTTTTTCCTTCCACCAGGTTTTTAAGAAATAATTTATGATCGAGTTCGCCTTCCCCGTTTACATATACTCGATTAAGACCCACAGGTCCGCGCAAGCTCGAATAATTTGCCATCGCATCCGTTCCTGCTCCGGCAGGAATTCGGAAACCACAATTTAAAAGTTGATACCAAACGGCCTCCGAAGCTTTGTGATCAGAAAATCCAATCAACTCAAAGTAGTTCACTTTTCCAAGCGCTACATCAATTGGGAGTTCATTGAAGAGAGTGGCTGATTGATCAGGAAAAATTTCAGATTTTTCAAAGGGATGCACATATCCTACTAGCCCATGTTGTTCATGCGCACGATCGGCAACAAAACTATTGTGAGGGAAAAGACTTTCAACGGCAGTTTGAGGATATCCGGAATATCCAGGAAGGATGATGTGGTCATTTATATTAAGCAAACCTAAATGTCCCCAGAAGCTGGTATGAAATTCCTGTGCATGAAGAATCATCGCGTTGTTTGTAGTGGCATTATCAGGTAGGGGAGTGTAATATTGAATATCCGGTACACGCTGCTCTTTGTTAACTATCATGTTAAATACAAAATTTAAATCCTCAGCTTCAGCTTGTGATGCTAATATTGCCGGTGTGTTTCTATAGTTTCCTCCATAATTCATGTGCACATGTAAATCGCCACTCCACCAATTACCAAAGTTTGATGGAATATTTTGTTTCTTTAAAGTAATGATGAAGGGATTAGGAATGCTAGTTCTTACATCAATCTCAGTCCTAAATATTTCATACTCTGGACCATGCGAAACCTGAATGATGAGTTTATCCCTGGGTATCATTACACTGTCAATTCCTTTTGTATGAAAATAATGTGATTCAAATTTTTGTTCGTTAAGGTATTTTGAATCATCTGCCTGTATCCAGGCATTGGCAGGTGCATAAAACTTCCCTCGACTATCGGTTATGCTTATGCGTGCGGGAAGTGAATTTCCATTTTCATCACGAACGGAGAACAAAAGATTTGTTTGTGGTTTTAAATATTGAAATTTGTTTGCAATGATTTGTTTCTGACCACCATTAAAAACGTTCACTATCCATAGTGAAGTGTTTCCATCCCGATTAGAAATAAAAGCAATCTTTTCACCATCGGGCGACCAGCGAGGCGCAGTGTTATCATATTCTCCATAGGTAAGTGGGATGGGATAACCTCCTGCAACTGGCAGTAACCACAACTGATGCCAATTGCGACCAAGGTAACTGCTATACACCAGGCGTGAGCCATCAGGAGATATATCAGGCTTGGTGCGCCAGGAGGTTTCTTCATGATGGATCGCTTTGGTAGAGCCAACTTCTTCATTTATAGAAAGGATATCTCCCGTTCCATGTGCAATTTCTTTGTTAGATATAAAGTAAATTTCTTTTCCATCTTTCGACCATACCGGATTGATGGCGTGATCGAATGCACTGTAGTAATATCGCTTTGTATTGCTTTTACGATCCGGAGTTACACAATTGATTTCAGTGAACTGATCATTTTCAATTCGGGCAACGTGCAGTAAAAAATGTCCTGTATTGAATGTGGAAACATAAGCCACTTGGTTTCCATCGGGCGACCAACGTGGTTCAAGATTAACAGCTTTATTATCGGTTAGCGATTTTGTTTCACCACTCGTTACATCCAGGAGCATGAGTTCCATCGATGTTCCATTGTATCGAACGAAAATAATTTTCTGGCCATCTGGCGCTACATCGGGTTGGTAGTCGTATCCTTTTGAATCCGTCAGTTGTTGGGCGGTATTGCTTTCTACATCTTGTTTCCACAAACTCCCTGCCATGGAGTATACCAATGACTTACTATCGGGCATCCAGGCAACCGATGAAGGACTGCTGGTTAGTTGCGGAATATAAAGCTCGTGGAAATAATAATTGTGCGGAAGATCAATTTGATTAAGAATAGAAATGCGTTGAGCGTAAAGATTTTGGTTAGCGGCTATGCTAAATACAAGAATTACCAGGTATGTATATCCTATTCTCATGATCGTGTTTATTAATCAGAGTGATTTATACCAAACATTCATATCTTCTAACCCGGAATAGATAAAGCAGTTATTAATTAACCGGCCGCCATAGGCATAACCTAATTGCGCAAAGACCTTGTTCATCGAATAGGATTCGGCCCTGGCGATTGTGTAACAACAGGTAATTCCATCAGTCTTTAATTTTTGTTCCAGGAAGAAAAGTAATTTCTTCATGTACCCCTTTCCTTCCGCTTCTGGTAATGTAGCGCAATCTGTAAGTTCAGCGTTTTTGAATTCACGATTTACTTCAGCTGATGCTGCACTTACGATTTGGTTTTCATTTTCTATGTAGGTGTAAAGGGTGCCATCTTTCATGGTCTTTCGAATGTGCTCTTCATCACTCAGCGGAGTTGGGTAGATTTTAAAGATTTCCTTATACACATCGGCTAATCTGCGTATGTCCAATAAGGTTGCCATTTTAATACCTTCCGTATCGGGGATGCTGACGGGAGATTTTTCCTGGACTATTTTTTCAATGATCGATTCCTCCAGCTGTATTTTTTTACTTTGCTTACGATTCGCAGAGAAATACTCCGTTACAAAATACATATCCACTCCATCAAAGTATCCTTTAATGAAAGCTTCGCACACAAAACCGTTTGAAATAAAAAAAGGAAGATCTCCTGCATATGATTTTACAATCAACTTTTCAACCCAACCAGAAATATGTTGATGGATGATGCGTAGTACTTCATTCCGATCTCCCTGATAATAATCAATTCGAATTCGTTTATTAAAAGCATCTGTATACACAGAAACATGAGCAGTGAGTGTATTTATTTTGGTTGTCACCGTATGGGTTTAAACAGATTGGCACCAATCTACAATAGTATTGGCAAAGAGTTTGGATGCAGTGATCATTTCAGTTAAATCGATGAACTCGTTAGGGTAATGCGCTACCCTGGTTTCACCCGGTCCGATGATAAGCGTAGGTATTCCGCCAACCTTTCCCAACAATCCACCATCTGTTCCCCAGGGAGCAGCTTCAATGGTAATCTCTTTTTTGTAAACGGATGTATAATTAGCAGCAAGAAGATTAACAAACGGATGATCACTTTCTACAAAATTAGGTACCCATTGTGCACCAAAAAATTCAAGCCTGGCGGGATGATCCCTTAGCCATTCATCTTGTTGACTTACTTCTTTTAAACAGTTCGTTAACTGATTTTTTACCTCACTCATTTCTTCGTGAGGTCCAACACCAATGCGTCCTTCCATCGTCACTAAATCCGGAACGGAAGAGGGCCATGATCCACCTTGAATTTTCCCAACGTTGATAGGAATTGGAATAGAGATGTGTTTGTATAAAGGGTCATTAATTTGGGCATTCCGTTTTGTTTCCAATTTCATGATAGCATCATACACCCTCCATGCTTTATCGATAGCGGATACTCCTTCGTAGCGTGTTCCGCCATGTGCCGATCGACCTTCTACAATTGTGCGAAACCACATCGAACCTTGTTGCTTGATGAACAATTTCATGTTCGTTGGTTCGGGTATAATAGCCGCGTCTGCTTTATATCCCCTCATCAACGCAGCCAACGTTCCAACACCACCTGACTCTTCCTCGATTACGGATTGAAAGATCACATCGCCTTTTAATTTTATTCCTGATTTGATAATCGCTTCCAGGGCCAGCAAGAGAGAAACGTTTCCGCCTTTCATATCTGTTGTTCCTCTTCCATACATTTTATTATTTTCAATGTATCCCGAAAAAGGAGTTTGCTTCCATTTCGTAACATCACCTTCTGGCACAACATCAATGTGTCCATTTAATATGAGGGACTTGCCCTTACCTTGTCCGCGCAACACGCCAACGACATTCGGACTTTCTTCATAGCTGTTTCGTGAAGCAACGAAGTATGGGTGTTTTGATAATTCGTCAAACTTTGGGTCCCAAACGTCAACTTCAAGTTGAAGTTGATTTAATTTTCCGATGACAATAGCTTGCACACCCTTTTCATTTCCTTGCACACTTGGCTGTTGAACCAGTTGCTGAAGAAAAGTGATCGACCCTTGCTTGTGGTGTTCAATATATTCTCCAAGCTTCTTATGAATCTCGTTCATGTTACGCAGTTGTTTTCAGATGAGGAGAGATGGTGAAATCAATCTCCGTATGATTTTTTATGTCAGCAAGCGAAAGACCCGGCATGATCTCATCCAGTATAAGTCCATCGTTATGAATTATAAATACGGCCATCTCTGTAATAATCTTCTTCACGCAATGATAGGTAGTGATGGGGAGTGTACATTCTTTTACAATTTTCGGACGGCCATCTTTTTCGCAGTGCGACATAAGTGCGATGAGATTCTTTGCACCATAGGCTAGCTCCATGGCGCCACCTACCCCGGGCACTCTTTTGCCGGGGACTATCCAATTGGCGAGATCACCTTGCTCACTTACTTGTAAGGCACCTAAAATAGAAAGATCAATACAACCTCTGCGAATCATTCCAAAAGCGGTTGCGCTATCGAAGTAACTTCCTCCAGGGAGAATGGAAACCGGATAGCCAGCGGCATTACTAAGATTGCCATCAACATTTGTTGATGGTGTGGGACCCATGCCTAGAATTCCATTTTCAGCCATGAAGAAGACGTCAAGTGAAACATCAAGAAAGTCGGGCACAAGAGAAGGGATCCCAATGCCAAGGTTCACGATCATTCCATTTTTTACTTCGCGGGCGGCTCGTTTCGCAATTGTTTGTCGGGCATCTCCCATATCCATTTCCAGTTATATCCTTTTGACGGTACGATATACTTCACATAAATTCCAGCCACAATAATTTCTTCGGGATTCAATTCTCCCATCGGCACAATTTCTTCTGCTTCTACAATGGTTACTTTGCTAGCCATCGCTACGAATGGATTGGTGTTGCGTGCGGTCTTATCGAAAGTTAAATTACCGAATGTGTCTGCTTTCTTTGCATACACAATACTCACATCACCGGTGATAGGAGCCTCGTATAAGTATTCGGTATCACCAATTTTTATCAGGGGCTTATCATACGCCAGCTTCGTACCTTTTCCAATCTGAGTAAGAAATCCATCTAAGCCAACACCACCAGCCCGAATTCTCTCCATCAAAATTCCCTGTGGTGAAAATTCAACTTTCAGTTTCCCCTGGTTCATTAAATCACCAGCTATTGGATTCGAACCGATATGCGAGGCGACCAATGACACGGTCCGTTCAAGACAAATAAATTTTCCGATTCCTATCCATGGAAACCCGGCATCGTTGCCAACAAGTTTTACATCTTTCACTCCTGTTTCAATCAAACAATCAATCAAACCGGGAGGAGTACCCACACCACCAAATCCACCAAAGAGCAAAGTCATGCCATCAAAGAAGTTTGACTTGATTGTTTCATAGTCGGTGACTTTGTTAAATAAATTCATAGCTGCACTTCCTTTAGTGATTGCTCTACCTTACTCAACAACTCATCCGTTTCGTTTTGATTAATGATAAACGGTGGAGAAATCAAAATGCCATTTTCATCCTTTCCGTAAGGACCACCTACCGCGGGATACACGAGCAATCCATTTTTAAAACATTGATCTATAAACTTTGCTTGCAATCCTTTGATGGAGGTTTCAAACTCCATTCCGATCATCAACCCTTTACCCCGAACGATATCAATATACGGACGCGTACGCTTCAAGTCGATTAATTTATTTTTTAGGTAAGTGCCTTTTTCATTTACATTGGCTAATAAGTTATCTTCTTCCACCACTTCAAGTACACGCAATGCGGTAGCACACGAAAGCGGATGACCACTGTAAGTATGCCCACTCATGATGAGACCGCTACCTTTTTTTATGGGCTCCAGAATCTTATCTGTCATGAGCGTAGCTGCAATGGGCGCGTACCCCGCACCTAAACTTTTGCCGATGGTGACTATGTCGGCTACGGTATTCCAATATTCCATCGCAAACCATTTTCCCGCTCGCCCCAAGCCTGTCATTACCTCATCGGCAATAAACAAGATACCATACGCGTCACATATTTTTTTCATTTCCTGATAATATTCAGGAAGAGGTGTGAGGGCAGTGCCCGCAGCACCCACTATGGGTTCTGCCACGAAAGCAGCAATGTGCTTCGCACCCGTTTTCTCAATGACTTCAATGAATTCTTGGGTTTGCTTTTCAAGTGAATCTTTTTCCAGATCAGCATGTAGCGAAGGATATTTTTGAAGCAAGTTCTCAAAACGTTCTCGCCTTAAAGAATGACCTGACAATGAAAGAGCTGCCATGGTGATGCCGTGGTAACTTTTCGACCGCGACAAGAAGTGTATTTTTTCGGGTTCTCCTTTTTCTTGCCAGTATTGAATGGCAATCTTCATGGCGGTTTCAATGGCTTCTGTTCCGCTGTTTACGAAAAATGAATGGGTATGGCTTTTGTTAACGGAGACCTCAAACAATTTCGCTGCTAACTTTTCAGCTTCCTCAGAACCAAATTGAGAACGGTATACAAACTGGAGTTTGTCGAGTTGTTGTTTGATGAACGATATTACCTTTTCATGCGAATGACCCAAAGAACTCGTAACCGCTCCCGAAGATCCGTCTAAATAGGGTTTTCCGGATTCATCATAAATATAAACGCCTTTGGCAGAGGCCGCCTTAAGGTAGGTTTTATTGAGAAGAGGTTGTAGGTTGTGCACGTAATAAAGGAAGTAAATCTGATGAAAGATAATGTGATTTGTTGTTGTATTAAAATAGGTCTGAATATTTAATACTTTTAACGGCATGAAGATCGGATCTTTCCCCAACGCATTAACCATTGTGGTGGCTTTTATCCTTGGCGCAGGAGTGCTTACTTATATTATACCCAAAGGGCAGTACGAGCGAATGATGGATCGTGATACGCAGCGTGAGGTGGTGGTTCCGGGTTCATATAAACCAGTGGAAGCCGAAAATCTTTCACCTTTTGAAATTCTGGTGTGTATTCCGCGGGGGATAGTCAAGGGTGGCGAGGTGATGGTGCTTATTTTTCTGGTGGGGGGCTGCCTTTTTATTGTAGAGAAGACTGGCGCCTTAAAAGAAGGAATTGTTTATCTGACTTCGCGATTAAAAGGAAAAGAAGAAATTGGTCTGGTGCTGATGGGGTTTTTGTTTGCGGTCGGTGGTGCCACCGAAGGATTAGAAGAAGAAATAATTCCACTTATTCCAGTTCTACTCGTCTTTACCAGAAATCTTGGGTATACACCATTGGTTACTATAGGTATCAGCTATGGAGCGGCTGTTATTGGTGCTTCTTTTAGTCCTATCAATCCATTCGGAGTTGTAATTGCCCAGAAAATTGCAGAGGTTCCTTTTCTTTCAGGTAGTCTATTTCGAATAATTGTTTTCATAATTGCGTTCACCGTTTGGATGATAGTCGTGATTCGTTATGCAAACAAAAACCGCATGGGTAATCAGACGGAAGAACTTCTCAGCCTTACAACATTTAGCAAATCGCATATTGCTATTCTCTGCTTGTTAGGTTTCGCCTTTGCTTTATTGATCTATGGAATGCTTTCGTTAGGGTGGGGATTCAATGAGATTTCGGCTGAGTTTTTTAGTATTGGAATTTTCATTGGTTTAGTTGGAGGTCTTGGTCTTAATGGAACTTTCATGGCCTACATCGAAGGGTTAAAAACAATGACTTTCGCTGCTATGATTGGGGGGTTAGCGTATGGAATTCCGCTCGTATTGAAAGAGGGTTTCATCATCGATTCGATTATTTATGGATTATTCACTCCATTACAATATGTATCTCCCATGCTTTCAGCGATTGGCATGATGTGTTCACAGGCCTTTCTTCACTTGATGATTCCCAGCTATTCAGGACAAGCTGTATTAACGATGCCAATCCTCGCCCCATTATCTGATCTGATTGGACTTTCACGTGATGTGTGTGTGTTGGCCTTTCAGTATGGTGCTGTACTGATGAACATGATTAATCCGACTAGTGGTGCACTCATGGCAATCATTACCATTGCCGGGATTTCCTATGATGAATGGTTTACGTTTGTAATTAAGAAGTTATTGATCATCTTTTTAATTTCGGCTATTGCCTTGGTGATAGCGATTTCAATTGGATTTTAGTGCAGGACTTATTGATTTAGCAACGGTAACGTTCAGTTAAATAACACTTTGTTGAAGGGGTGATTTATTTTTGACTTATTTTGACATCAATTTTCGGGGTTGCCAATGAAATTTTCTAATGACACTTTACAGGATTTTATAAAAAGGAATTTTCTTATTGAGGCAGAAGTATCTGCTTTACCCGGTGAACTTGACCTAAACTACTTTGTCAGATCCAGCCAAGGTCACTCCTTTATCTTAAAAATAGCAAACCTCAATGAACTAAGGCAAAATCTTGAACTTCAGAATGCCGTCATTAATCATCTTGTTGGGAAACACTTGGGCCTGCATGTTTCGAATGTAGTGAAGTCCGTTACAGGCAATGAAATAATAGAAATTAAGGATCCAGAATCCAGAAGCCGAATGGTAAGGTTGTTGACATGGGTAGAAGGCCGGGTTTTTGCAAAAGTAAATCCTCAAACGCCAATTCTTCTGGAGCGTCTTGGCGAGTTATGTGGAAAGCTATGTCAATCTCTTTCTGATTTTGATCATCCAGGCGCCCATCGTTTTATGAAATGGGACCCATCAAAAGCCGAATGGATTAAGCCTCAACTCGACCGTTTTGAGGGTGAAAAGAAGGACCTGGTAAAATACTTTTATCAGATATTTGAACAGCGAGGCGTTCCTGTTTTTCCAAGACTGCGTCAAAGCGTCAACTATAATGATGCAAATGATTATAATGTATTAGTAAGTCATGATTTGAGAGATCCACATGTTCCCGGGGTTATTGATTTTGGTGATGTGGTCTATACTCACACTATAAATGAATTGGCCATTGCAATAGCGTATGCCACGATGGCAAAGCCGGACCCTTTAGAAGCAGCTTGTCATATTGTGAGAGGATTTAATAGAATAGTCAAGATCACGGAGGACGAGCTCGCAGCTCTTTTTCCTTTGATCGCTGCACGGTTATTAATTAGTGTTACATGTGCGGAACTGAATCGGGCTGAGCATCCGGAAAATGTTTATTTGCAAATCAGTGATGCATCAGCTTGGGAGTTGCTTGAAAAACTGCGGACCATTTCTCCAGACCTCGCGCAGTATTCATTTAGAAGTGCGTGTGGTTTAGAACCATGCCCAACATATAGTCAGTTCACAGCATGGGCTTCCTCACATTATCAGGATGTTAGATTTCCAATAAAAAAAAATAAGGATCCTCTTTGGCTCGACCTGAGTGTGGGTAGCCTCGATATTGGCAACTTGAAAAATTTGCTTGATCCCAATCTGTTGGATCGCAAGATTTTGGAATTGATTTCAGATGCTGATGCCTCATTTGCCATAGGCCGATATAACGAAGCCAGAGTATTTTATACAACAGATGCCTTTGCTTCGCAAGGCAATGATTCACTCTGCTGGAGAACCGTACATACCGGGATGGACTTTTTTTCGAAAGAAGGTACCGAAGTGCTAGTGGTATGGGATGGAACCGTTCATAGCTTTGCCAACAATAGTGGAGATCGGGATTATGGACCCACAATTGTTTTACAACATCTGGTTTCAAAAGACCTGGTTTTTTATACGCTGCATGGTCACCTTACCGCGGATTCAATAGCCTCGCTTAAGATTGGCCATACCGTAAAAAAAGGAGACGTGCTTGGCCGCATTGGATCACGCAAAGAAAATGGCAACTGGCCTCCCCACCTGCACTTTCAGATTATTCTGGATATGCTCGGTAAGCAAGAAGATTTTCCGGGAGTGACAAATGCGCATCAGCGCGAACTATGGGAAAGCATCTCACCCGATCCATGGATACTCCTAACCGGAAAACCTTCTGAACAGCCTTCTACATTATCCAAGGAAGAAATTGTTGACTATCGAAGAAAACATCTTGGCAAAAACATGAGTATCTCATACCGTGATCCCATAAAGATGGTGAGAGGGTATGGAGCCTATTTGTTGGACGAAACAGGTCGAAGGTATTTAGATACAGTCAACAACGTTGCACATGTTGGCCATGAGCATCCTCGTGTAGTTGCCGCAGGCCAACGCCAAATGGCGGTGCTGAATACCAATACACGTTATCTTCATGAGAACCTTGTAAAATTTACCGAAGAGTTGTTGAGCACAATGCCACCACAATTAAATGTGGCATTCATTGTCAACTCAGGAAGCGAAGCCAATGAATTAGGCATGCGTTTGGCAAAAAACTTTACAGCACAAAAAGATATGATTGTGTCGGAAGCGGGGTATCATGGCAATACCAATGGGTGCATTGAAATCAGCTCATATAAATTTGATGGGCCAGGAGGAAAAGGAGTGCCACCTCACGTTCATGTTATTCCGATTCCAGATGTGTATAGGGGATTGTATCGATCCAACGATCCTAAGGTTGGAAGCAAATACGCATCACATGTATTGGATGCAGTTAAAAATATTCAGTCGCAAGGTCGTGGCCCTGCAGCCTTCATTTTTGAATCGGTGATTAGCTGTGGCGGGCAGGTTGAGTTACCAAAAGATTTTTTGAAAGAAGCGTATCAACATGTGCGCAATGCCGGTGGTGTTAGTATAGCAGATGAAGTACAAACAGGCTGTGGTCGCTCGGGCGATCACTTTTGGGCTTTTCAGGAACACGGGGTAGTGCCTGATATTGTAACCATCGGTAAGCCCATAGGAAACGGCCATCCACTGGGTGTAGTGGTAACCACACAAGTCATTGCTGATGCCTTTAAAAACGGGATGGAATACTTCAATACGTTTGGAGGTAATCCAGTTTCGTGTGCCATTGGGCTGGAGGTACTTAAGGTAATTAAAGAAGAAGGTCTGCAGGGAAATGCAAAAGTTGTAGGCGATTATTTGAAATCTGGTTTACGAAACTTAATGAAGACTTTTGAAATCATAGGCGATGTGCGTGGGCCAGGACTTTTCATTGGTTTTGAATTGGTGAAGGACAGGGAAACAAGAACTCCAGCCACAGAACAAGCCTCCTACTTTGCCAATCGTATGCGTGATAAGGGAATCTTGATGAGCACCGATGGGCCTTTCAATAATGTGCTTAAAATAAAACCCCCGGTTGTTTTTTCACAGGCCAATTCTGATTTTCTATTGGACTCCATCACAAAGGTAATGAGAGAGGATTTTATGAAATCAATAAAATAGAATTAACCAGGAAGATGTCCATAGCGAATACCTTGATTTTAGTGAGTCCTGATTTTAAAAAGTGAAACAACAGCCGATCGTTTCCTTCGCCTCTGCCCATCGAATTGCCTCGATAGATATTCTTCGTGCCCTTATCATGGTGCTAATGATTTTTGTAAATGATTTATGGTCTTTGGAAGACATACCACTTTGGCTGGAACATGTTGAAGCGGGAGTGGATGGAATTGGTTTAGCTGATGTTGTATTCCCGGCCTTTCTTTTTATCGTAGGTCTTTCCATTCCTTTTGCCATCGATAACAGACGTGCCAAAGGAGATACGGATTCGCAACTGGTAAAGCACGTGCTTGCCCGGACGATTGCACTTTTGGTAATGGGTGTATTTCTTGTGAATGGCGAAACATTTAATGAAAACGCAACGGGTATGGCCCGGTACCTATGGAATCCACTTTGTTGTTTTTCTTTTATCCTGATATGGAAGACGTATTCCAAAAAGGTGAAAGCTAATTTTGTTATGTCTGCCAGGACGATAGGCATACTCGTATTGACCTTGTTTGCTTTCATCTATAGAGGTGGAGAGGATGGGGATATTCAACACTTTGCTCCTCAATGGTGGGGCATTTTAGGGTTGATTGGATGGGCTTATTTGGCTAGTGCATTGATTACCATTTTTGCTAAAAACAATTTTTATGCAATTCTCGGAGGCTGGGTTTTCTTCTGCATGCTAAGTATAGTTTCTAAGGCAGGACTTATTCCCGATATATTTTTCTTTATTCCCGATGCCATACGAGGAGGTACCCTTACCGGTCTAACTATGGGTGGTGTATTGACCTCCTTGATCTTCCAACATTATAAGAGGAGCAACGACAAAACCAGGTTGACTCTAGTGCTTGTTGTATTGTCAATAGTATTAATTGTATTATCCATAGTCTCCCGACCTTACTGGGGGCTGGCAAAGTTAGGAGCTACTCCGGCATGGTTATTTCTATGCAGCGCTTTTACCATCCTGACATTTATAGCCATATATTGGCTTGCCGATGTTAAGGGAAAAGCAAATTGGTTTGCGATTATTAAACCTGCCGGAACAGATACCTTGCTTTGTTATTTGATACCTTATTTTGCCTATGCGACAACCAGTATACTCAGCATTCATTTACCGGAAGCTATTTTAATTGGTGGTGTAGGTTTATTAAAATCCTTTTTATTTGCCTTGTTGTGTGTATTCATAACGGGAAGGTTGAACCAGTTGGGGGTTCGATTGAAACTATAATCTAGTTTAAGTCCTTGTCTAAAGCATCTCGCGCAATGACCCAAAACACAATATGAAACTAAACGTACGATCCGAAAAGGTTAAGGCGTGATCTAACCATGCAAACGTTTCGCTAAGTTTTTGTGGATAAAATCCTTACATAACATACTAAAATTGTTAGGTCAAGGAGTTTAAAAAAATTAAAATCGATACCTTGTAAAAAAGAGTGTTAGTCTTGTGAATATAGTTACATACTTAAATCAAATTGTATGAAGTTTAAGAGAAGGGATTTTATTAAAAATACAATGATGGCGGGTGTGGGTGCATCGGTATTAAAGATCGATCCGTTGATGGCTAACCCTCAGGAAGAATGGAAAAACCCTTCTATACAACTCGCGGCCTCACCAAAAAAGATCATTGTGGGTGGTGCAGGAATTGCAGGGCTATGCTGCGCTTATGAACTAATGAAAAAAGGTCACGAAGTAGTTGTCCTCGAAGCCTCTGGCAGGCATGGTGGTCATGTTTTTACAGTGCATGATGGTTTGTCAGATGGTCTTTATGGAGATTTTGGCCAGGAACATATTACCAAGCCTGGATACGATAGATACTGGGAATACATTAAGGAGTTTAACTTAACTGCTCTCCCTTACCCCAGAAGAAAAAACGAGTTGAGAAGAATTAATGGCAAGTTCTATACGGAAGAAATGTTAAGAGATCCTGGTGAACTAACTAGATTCGGATTTAATGAAAGAGAGGTTAAGTATTTATCAACCAATCCATGGTGGGATTTAAAATCACTTTTTGTAAAGCCCTATCTAGTTAAATTTAAAGATGAATATCAACCCTTCAATATTGGCTATGATGATTTGGACAAAATCCCCATGGCGGATATTTATAAAAAAGAGGGAGCTTCAAAAACGGCACAGGACTTTTTAGGTGGCGATAATTCATCGGCTTTGTTTGAACTATGGATGTCTGCGATTCTTAACCTGCGTGGTGTGCCGATTTACCCGACAGAAATTTTCAGGCTAAAAGATGGCAACCAGATGCTTCCGAATGCTTTCGCAAAGAGATTGGGTTCGAGAGTATGTTTAAACTGTCCCATCGTTGCGATTAAGCATGACGAGGCAGGCGTAAACATTACCTATAAGCAACACAACGAACAGAAAGAAATGTCAGCCGATTTCTTTGTGAATTGTATTCCACTACCTGCTTTAAAAAACATTTCCATTCAACCCGCCTTACCACCAGAACGGCAATATATCGTTGATAACATTACCTACGATTCCTATCAGCGATTCGTCTTTCAGGCTAGTTCTAAGTTTTGGTTAGAAGATGGACTCAGTATTAATATGGACTTCAACCACCCTGATCTTTGGAATGTATGGCATTCAGCGGATGAAGTAGATTCTCATCGTGTCATTGTATTAGGAACCGGACCGGGAGGTATATCACCACAGCGAGCGTTGGCTGCCTTTCGCAAACTTTATCCTGGGAAGAGAGACACCATTGAGCAGGTTGTGAGCAGAGACTGGACGAAGGAAACATTTTCACCAACATGTGAAAGACTTCCTTTCCCTATAGGAGAGCTTACTAAGTTTTGGCCGCATCTTATGAAACCAGTGGGCCGCATTCATTTTGCTGGTGCATATGCCGATAATCTAAACTGGGGTACTGAAGCGGCTACCCGGTCTGCAAACCGTGTCGCTACTGCCATTGATAAGTCCTGAGCTTTAAATAAAAAATGTTATATAAGATTCTTTTATTGATTGGATCATCTGCTTTAGTTTTCTATTGTCTTACCGCGGTTTCTTTGCAACAGAATCATCCTGAAAATAATGCCCCTAAGATTACCATAACATCGCCCACAAATAATAGTCAGTTTTATTGGAATTCAATGGTACCTTATTCAATACGTATTGCTGATGTGGAGGATGGGAACTCAGAATATAATGAGATTGCTTCCAACGAAGTGCTTATTATGATCAGATACTTACGTGACTCTAATCTGGTTAAAAAGTATTTGTTGGATAGGTCGAAAACCACTCCTGAGCCTTTAGTATGGATGCGTAATTCTACTTGTTTCAGTTGCCATTCGGCACAAGCAAAACTAATAGGCCCTTCTTATAATTTGATAGCAAAAAAATATCCAAACAATTCCACATCAGTGGAAACCCTGGCAAAAAAAATAATCGAAGGAAATTCCGGTACTTGGGGAGATACTCAAATGCCACCTCATCCGGATTTAACAATTGAAAGGACCAGGCAGATAGTCAGGTGGATTCTAAAGAATGGGGCGGATTCTGATCAAAATTATTTTGTCGGGGTGGAAGGCGCATTCCACACTAAAGGGAAACCGGAAAATGAAGCAAAAAAAGGTGTATATGTTTTGACAGCCAGTTATATCGATCATGGATTAAAGAATGTACCAGGCAGCAGTAAACAAGGGCAACACTCTATTGTACTGAAAAATTTCTAATGATTTACTCTAACTTGGTGGTCAACAAGAATGACGTATGAAGAAAAACGCACCTACTATTAAGCAGATTGCCAGGATGCTCAACTTGTCTGTGTCAACGGTTTCGCGTGCTCTTCATAGTAGTAAGGAGATTAGTCGTGCTACCACCAAACGCGTGAAGGATGTTGCGCAGGAATTAGGTTATGAGCCCAACCAAACAGCGCTGTTTTTACAGTCGGGCAGAACATTAACCTTAGGAGTAATTTTACCCCATTTATCGGAAGCTTTTTTTTCAGAAGCCATCAGTGGAATTGAGGATTATGCCAGTGATCACAACTATAATGTTCTGATGGGGCAATCCCACGATGATACACTGCGTGAAAAAAAGATAGTGGAAGCAATGAAGAATCATCGGGTGGATGGCATCCTGGTTTCGATTGCCAAGAATACTAAAAACATTGAGCATTTTGATATGCTTAAAAAGTACGATATTCCTGTTGTTTTTTTTGATCGTGTACCCGATAAGAAAGATGCTCATACCGTTACCTGCAAGATGGAAGCAGGTATGCTGGAAGCAGTAGAGTTTTTGGTTACTGGTGGGCACACGCGCATTGCATTTATCAATGGCCCCAAAGATTTGTTGGCGACCAAAGAGAGGTTGGTAGGATTTGAATTTGCTCTAAAGTCATTGAAAGTTAAAATCCATTCTGATTTTGTTGTGCATTCCGATCTTTCATCTGAAACTACGTATAGAGCCATGCAACATCTCTTAACCGTAAAACCAGGCCCTACTGCCGTGATAGCCTTCAATGATTATGTAGCGCTCGATGCGATGCAGTACGCCCGTAAAATGAATATCAAAATTAATACGGACATTAGCTTTGTAAGCTTTGCTAATCTTCCGGTTTGCAATTATATGGAGAACCCTCCATTGGCTTCCGTTGAACAATTTCCATATCGACAAGGCCAACGGGCCACTGAAATGTTATTAGAGATTTTGAATACTAAAAATAATGGTGAGGCACAGAAAGAAAAATATAGAAAGATAGTTTTAGAACCTCGCTTATTCATTCACAAATGATCACAGCAATTACCTTACCCTTGACCATCTGTACATGACATGATCGCCTCTATTTTAAATGCATATGGTATTCACCATGAAAAGAGTCTTGTTGAACCTCTTTTGGGCGGACTCATCAACAACACATGGAAAGTCACCAGTGGAGAACAGCAATATATTTTACAACGTATTAACCATAATGTTTTTAAGAAACCGTATGAGCTGGCTGAGAACATCAGCATGCTTGATCAATACCTGAAAGCATATAGTCCGGGGTATCTATTTGTCGCACCAATCAGGAATATTCAAGGGGAAGATATTGTTTATGATACGGCTAACGGATACTTCCGGCTTTTTCCATTCATCAAGGGATCACACACCATCAATGTTGTATCGGAACCCAATCAGGCGTTTGAGGCTTCCCTTCAATTTGGAAAATTTACCAGACTATTATCTGAATTTGATGCAACACGGCTTCATCTTACAATACCAGATTTTCATAATCTCACGCTGCGTTATCATCAATTTGAAGATTCAATCAAGTGTGGAAATCCAGATCGGATAAAGCAATCGGCAGCACTTATTGCGGAGATCAGGAGTCATTGCCATATTCTTACTTCTTTTGAAAAAATCAAGAAGGACGTGAGTGTGCGAAATAGAGTTACCCACAATGATACAAAAATCAGCAACGTATTGTTTGATGATAAGGGCAAAGGTATCTGCATCATCGACTTGGATACGGTTATGCCGGGATATTTCATCAGCGATGTAGGTGATATGATGCGGACCTATCTTTCACCGGCCAATGAAGAGGAAAAAGATTTTAGTGCGATAGAAGTTCGTGATGATTTTTTCCGCGCTATTGTTCAAGGCTATTTGAGTTGTATGGGAGATGAACTAACATCGGGTGAAAAGAATCTTATTCTTTACTCTGGATTATTTTTAATCTACATGCAGGCTATTCGTTTTCTGGCAGATTATTGTAACAATGATTCTTACTATGGAGCCCAATACGAAGACCAAAATTTTGTACGCGCTGGAAATCAAATATGTCTGTTAAAAAAGCTGGAGGAAAGAGGAGAGGCACTTCAGAAAATGATTTCAGATGAGTTAAAAACAAAAACATACCTTTTCAAACTATCAGGATCGCTACCTAAATAGCGGCAGTATGGAATTATTTAGAAAATTTAATAATAATTGGTTATGAGAAATTCAAATGTAACTATAATAGTGGTGATCGTTCTGTTCATGGGTGGGATTACAGGTCATGCGCAGAATCCAAACGATATCAAGCTTTCGGATTATCGGCCTAAGTCAATTTATAGGATTCCTGAAACAAAAGTCAGGAAAGCCAGGTATCCGGTAATCGATATGCACTCACATAACTATGCTGCCACCGAGAAGGCACTGGCGCAATGGGTGAAGATCATGGATGAAGTGGGAGTAGAGAAAACGATTATCATGACCACCGCAACTGGAGCAAAGTTTGACAGTATCTATGCGAAGTATGCTGTTTATGGTGATCGGTTTGAAGTATGGTGTGGTTTTGACTATACAGGTTACCCAAAAGCGGGCTGGATTGAGCATGCCGTAAAAGAACTTGAACGATGCCACAAAGTGGGAGCAAAAGGAGTGGGAGAATTGGGAGACAAAGGATTGGGCGAAGTGAACTCTGAGCCAACACCTGGCTATGGCTTGCATGTGGATGATGCAAGGCTGAAGCCATTGTTCGAGAAATGCGCTGTGTTGAAAATGCCGGTTAATATTCACGTGGCCGATCCGTACTGGATGTATTTACCCATGGACTCAACCAACGATGGGTTGATGAATGCTTATAGCTGGAAAATTGATTTGACAAAGAAGGGGATATTAAATCATCCGCAATTGATCACTACGTTAGAAAATGTAGTCCGTGAAAACGTTAAAACTACTTTTATTGCCTGCCATCTGGCCAACTGTGAATATGATCTGGAGATTTTAGGGGCACTGTTACGTAAGTATCCAAATCTGTATGCTGATTTCGGGGCACGGTTTGGTGAGACCGCACCGATACCCAGGTATATGAATGCGTTTTGCGAAAAGTATCAGGATAGATTGGTCTATGGCACCGACATGGGATATGAACCTGACATGTATGCGACAACTTTTCGAATTCTTGAAACCAATGATGAACACTTCTACAACATCGAGCTATTTGGTTATCACTGGCCGCTTCATGGATTTGGACTAAATGATCATGTACTTAAGAAAATCTATGCTGAAAATGCAAAGCTGATTTTAATGCACTGAATTAAATCGTAGCCTCGGTCAATCTTGGTTCACCTGAACGGCTACAAAAAATTAATAATGCCCTTTGCACTTAACAATAAGAATTTGAGCATCGGTTACTTTGTAAACAAGTCGGTGCTCATTATCTATTCTGCGGATCCAGTATCCTGCCCAGTTTCCTTTTAATGGTTCTGGCTTGCCAATTCCTTTAAAAGAGTCCCTTTCAATATCCCGTATCAATACTTTGATGCGGCCTATCATCTTGTCATTGGTTTCAAACCACTCATTGTATTCATGAAAAGCAATAGAAGTAAATGCAATCGCCTTCATTGCTCTTTTTCCGGAGAGTACTGAACGAACTCTTCCATAGTCATGGAGACAACATCACCAATTTCGGCCTGTTCAACAGAAAGGTCAAGGGCATTTGCATAAACGCGGTCAAATTCACGCAAAGAAATAATTACATCAATATTATCTTTTTTACCAATGAACTTTTTAATCTTATTCAGTAGCGTTGAGTTGAGTTCTGAAGGATTTACTTTAATTATTGTTTCCATATTTCTTTTTTCTAAAGCAAAAGTACCGAAAAAGTTGGAGTATATTCCTTGCCCAGTCAGACCATGGACGGTCAAGATTCAATCCATTATATCATAAATCTCCGCCTTGCTCTGTGTCCATATCAGGAGGTGGGCAATAAGGACAATAGAGTTGCTTGGTTATCATTGGCCGCTTCATGGATTTGGCTTAAGTGATAATGTGCTTAAAAAATCTATACAAAAAATTCAAAAAGAATTTTGATGCGCTAAATTTTAAAAAAAATTCCTTTTTTGAATAAGAACTGACACATCTTCCATTCCAGCGCAAAAAGTGTCAACGATGTAATAATTGCCATTACGCCCAAAGGAAAATGTGCCATGCCCATCAAGCCATTGGTTATGGCACCAATGTAATCGTTAAACCATCGGCTGGCGACTATTTCAAAGAAGATATAAATGAAAAGTGAGTTCATTCCCACAATCGTAAAAAATTGTACATGCTTTTTGTGATTTTTAATATCGATCCACCAATAAAACAAACCTAATCCCAACAGACACCATCCCCCGGATGCCAGTACGAACGAGCTCGTAGCGATTCTCTTTATGATCGGAGTGATAGTAACATCCATGCCAAAGCCAATGATCAAACCCGCTACGCCAGCGGTCAGAAGCCATTTTACTTTTTCGATTTCAGGTTTTCCAGACAATAACAACTTGCCGGCCAACACCCCCCAAATGGTGTGAGCAGCTGTCGGAATACAATTGATGGCTACCCAGCCTCCATCGTTAATTTTATTCATTAATACCAGATCCATATAATTTCCAAAATTGTGTTGATCGGTGAAGGGCAGATCAAATCCTGAAACATTTGTGTACCGGTATAGAACTTCAGTTAAGCCAAGCAGGCCGATACTGAATATGATTTGTGATGAATAAGACCATCTGAAAATCAGAAAAGCAACCAATGTGGTAAATGACAGTTGTGTCAACACATCCCATAATTCAAACGAAAGGCCTTGTGGGCGAACGGCATAATCAAGGACACCCCAGAAAAACAACCAGCCGGAACGCTTTAACGTCTTAAAGAAAGAATCACGCCAGGACATACCGCTAATTTGTTGCCGGTGTAGTGAATACGCCATTGCAGTGCCGGCCATGAACATAAATCCAGGTTGTATGAGATCCCAAAAGCGCAAACCATTCCAGGGATGATGAAAAAATTGGAGAATGAATAATTGAATACTGCTGCCCTCGCTTAGCCCGAAAAGGTTATCGTAAAGGCGCGTACTCTCCAGCATGAGCAGTACCATGATAAGCCCCCGCATAAAATCGAGTGAGAGGAGCCGTTGGGTCTTTGGTTGTAGAGTCATCTTTGGTAGGGTTGATGTATCGACTTGCAATATCAGTTTTTTTTGCCCGATGAGACAGTACACAGAAAATGTTTTACGAAAGCATCGAAACGTTTGCGTTGAATTTTGTGGATAAAAAAATGCGTTTAGCATGCCATTGACAAGAAAAGAAATGTACATTAGTAAATTACGGGAGATATTTTTAACCTCTAAACATTACCCTATGCAGAATTCCCTTACCAAATTGATGTTCAGTTTCCTCTTTTTAACTGCTTCTTTCTTTGCTCAAGCACAGGAAAAGGCAATAAAGGGTAAGTTAACGGACGGTGCAACCAATGAGAGTTTGCCCGGGGTGAATATATTAGTGAAGGGCACTAACAGTGGCACCACTACCGATGCGAATGGCGATTTTCAGCTTTCCGTTCCAGGTGATGATGCTATCCTGGTGTGCAGCTTCATTGGCTACGAAACTGTGGAAGTGGCGGTAGCAAATCAAACCACATTGAATGTTGCATTGCTGCAGGATACCAAAGCGCTGGAAGAAATTGTAGTGGTAGGGTATGGTACACAGAGAAAGGTAGACCTTACCGGAGCTGTTGGTGGTTTGCGGGCATCGGAGATTGACATCGCATCCAAACCAGTTACAAGTGCTGATCAGCTCCTGGCGGGTCGTGTTGCCGGTATTCAGATTTCGAATAGAAGCGGTGACCCCGGTGCACCAATTGATGTTCGCATTCGTGGTGTGGGTACGGCCGGAGTCAATTCGCCTCTGTGGGTGATTGATGGAGTGCCGATTGTTCAGACATCTAATATTACTGTCAATACAGGATCTTCTACTGAATCAAATCCTTTGGCAGGGATTAATCCATCCGATATTGAGTCAATTGATGTTTTGAAAGATGCATCTGCTGCAGCCATTTATGGTGCACGGGCGGCCAATGGAGTTATAATTGTTACCACCAAACGTGGAAAAGAAGGAACGGCCAGTGTTACCTATGATGGATATTTAGGAACAGGTCAGGTGTGGAAGACACTCGATGTTTTAAACGTGAGCCAGTACATCGATATGCAAAATAAAATTGACCCAACTCGTGATTTCAGTGCCTTCACCAGTAAACCAGATGTAGATTGGCAGGATGTTGTTTTTAAAAACTCGTCCGTACAAAATCATAACATAGGAGTAAGTGGAGGGTCAGCAACAGCAAATTATTTTGTGGGTGCAGGCTATATGAACCAGGAAGGACTTGAGCCCGCTCAATACTTTAAGCGATATTCGATCAAAGCGAATTCAGATATAAAAGTTGGTAAATATTTGCGATTTGGTGAGTCGTTAATGATAAGTTCGGTGGACAGAGGTGTGCAATCTGAAGAGGCAACATTTACGGGTTTCAAAGCGGCTCAAAATCAACCATTTTTTCAGGTATACGATGCCACCAATCCTACAGGCTACAACCTTGAAGTGCCTGCCAACACGGGAGCCGCTGGCGGTAGCCAAAACTTATTGATGCGCACCGATCCATTATATACCTATACAAATGTTGTCTCCCGAAAAGTTCTTGGCAATGTGTATGGAGAACTTGAACCCATTAAGGGATTAAAGTACAGGATTTCCGGTGGGTTTGACTATAACGTGGGTGATGGTAATTACTATGGAGGACCAGTCGGTTACAATGGTTTGTCACAGCCATCGTTTCTGGTTCAGGAACGGCCGATTGAATTGACAACCAATATTAACAATACCCTTACATACACTAAAAATATAGGAAAGCATAATTTCACAATATTAGCCGGTGAAGAAGAAACCAACTTCCGGTATGACAAAGTAAGGATCCAGGGAAGTGATCTTTTTAATCCTGCTATAAAATTTGCTTCTACAGGTGTTCAGGTAGGCGCGGCCAATGAAGCTGACCAATGGGCACTAAGAGGCTATCTGGGAAGGGTGTTTTATTCTTTTGATGACAAATATTTATTTACGTTCAACGTTCGTCAGGACAACTCCTCACGTTTCTCGGAGGAGAATCGTTCGCAGGCATTCCCGTCCTTTTCTGCAGGTTGGAGGTTAAGTCAGGAATCTTTCTTTCCTAAAGGGGGGCTTTTTGATGATGTTAAAATCCGGGCGAGTTGGGGCCAATCGGGTAATCAATTTACCGGAACCAACTTTGCCTATTTATCTACACTACATCCATTCATATTCTATGTTGTGGGAGATGGACAGAGTATTGTCAGAGGCCCGGCACCAATTGTATTTGCGAACCCAGATCTAAAATGGGAAACCAGTACACAGACAGATTTTGGTGCGGACATCAGCATGCTTCAGGGGAAAATTGATTTAACATTTGATTATTATAAAAGGGTCACGGACGATATTCTTCTGGGATATCCGGCTCCCTACACGTCTGGGTTCTTCCTTCCAATCGATGCCAACTTAGGTCAAATGCTCAATAGCGGAATTGAATTGGCTATTAGTTATAATAACAGAGTGGGTGCGTTCAAGTACAGTGTTGGTGGGAACATAACAACCGTTCACAATGAGGTACTTGATTTGGGAGGCATACCAGAAATAATATCAGGTGTAGGGGGTGGCTCAACGCACAGAACGGTAGTCGGTCAGCCTATCGGAAGTTTCTATGGATATAAAACAGATGGCATTTTTCAGAATCAGGCAGAAGTTGATGCTGCCGTTCCGGACAATAATTCAAATGGCAGAGCCCCGGGAGACATTCGTTTTGTAGATGTTAACAAGGACGGACAGATTGATTCTAAAGACCGCACTGACCTGGGAAGTTCTATTCCCAAATTTTATTACGGCATTAATCTTTCTGCTTCCTACATGAACTTTGACCTCTCTGTATTACTCCAGGGTGTTAGCGGCCAAAATGTATACAATCAGGGGCGCTCAGCAATGGAAGACCTAAGAAGTTCCAGCAATTTTCTAACGTCTACACTCGGTTATTGGGATGGTGAAGGCACCAGCAATTCTATGCCACGTTTGACGGTAGATGATGATAATAATAACAATCGCTATTCCGACCGATGGATTGAAAATGCCAGCTTTATGCGGATCAGAAACATTCAGCTCGGTTATAATATTCCATCTGCTAAACTGAAAGATATTACGAAGGGGGCCATTACCAAGTTCCGCATTTATTTGGCCGCGCAAAACCTGATGACCTTTACCAAATACAAAGGTTTCGATCCGGAAGTTACACGGGGCTTTAGTTTCCAGAAAGGGGAGACGCCATTATCGAATGGGCAAGATTCCGGTAGTGGGCCACAGCCACGCATCCTTCAATTTGGCTGGCAAGTTTCGTTTTAATTGATTTAACAAGATAAAGTATAAACTTGATGAACATGAAAAAAATTATATACCTGATGATTGCGGGTTTTGTTATTAACTCCTGCAACAATCTTGATTTAGTTCCACTAGATAAACTTCCGGCCAACGCATATTACAAGACGGCTGCCGATTTTGATGGTGCTATTTTCGCAGCCTACTCCTCCATTCAGGATTTTTGGGGAACCAGTACAGAAACGCTGGGTGAATTTGGAGAGTACTGGAAAATTACGGTAGCCATAACGGATGATGCCACGGCCGCCCCGGATTCAGACAACGAATCAAAAAATGCTGACAACCTCAATATCAATTCAAGCGACAAACCTTTTGCTGCTATTTATACCCAGATATACGAAGGTATTTACCGATGCAATACGGTATTGGAACATTTGAACCTTGACAACGAACTTACCGCTGCTGAAAAAACCTTATTCGAAGGAGAAGCGAAATTTTTGCGTGCTTTCTTTCACTTTGAAGCGTTAAAACTTTGGGGTACTCCACCATTGGTTTTAGCAACCGCAAAAAGCTTAAATGACCTCGCAGTTGGTAATGCTACGAAGGACCAGTTGTTTACTCAGATACTGGCTGACTTTGATGATGCTTTCGCAAAATTGCCTGACGCCTGGGACGCAGGTAACACCGGAAGGGCGACCAAGTGGGCAGCAAAAGCTTATACGGGGAAAGTAAATGTTTGGAAAAACGATGTGGATGGTGCTATCACGGCTTTTGAGGCAGTTATGGCAGGTAGCACATATAGCCTCATCAATACAGGTGACCCCACCAAAGATCTGGAAGATGTGTTTGCATTGGACAATGAAAATAATTCAGAATCTATTTTTGAGATTCAATTTGGTGGTCCTCATTCCGATGATAACATCTGGGTATTTGATGATACGCACTCAGAGAGTTTCAAAGCTTCACAGGGAAGCGGTCGAAGTTGGTTCTGGGCGGCAGGCAATTTTAGCGCTGTCGATGGGGCACCGGGTGGTAAGCTAGGATTTTGGTTACCCACACAAGATTTAGTCGATGCATTTGAAGTCGGAGACGAGCGTAAGAGTTCGTTTATTTATGAAGACGGAGATATGTATTATGTCTGGAACAGTGCGGTGGAAGAATTACCTTACAATCCAGACTGGTCGGTTACCGGATACACCGTTAAAAAATATGGCGGCCAGAGAAATTCCGTTGCCGGAGGTTTTTCAGGGAATAACCAGGGTGATTTTAATAATGAAAGAATTTACCGCTTTGCGGAAATGAAACTTTTGTATGCGGAGATGCTCTTGGCAAAAGGAAGAGCGACAGACGCAACAACACAAGTCAATGATATTCGAAACAGGGCTGGCCTTGCCGATTTAGCAGGCACGGCAACACTTGCAAATATTTTGCAGGAGAAGAGAATAGAATTATGCTTTGAACCCCATCGTTGGTTTGATATTACCCGTTTGGGCATTGGCTCTCAGATTTTTGGGACGGATTGGAACGATAAGTTTAATGTATTCCCCATACCGCAAACTGAAATAGATCGCACGGCTGGGTTAATTAAACAGAATACCGGATACTAAGACCTTTTAATCAACATCTAGTATACGGCACAGCGAAGGGTTTCCTTCGCTGTTTTTTTTATATTGAGCTATGCTTCATCTATTAAAAGCCTCAAAATTTCTTTGTATCGCATTTCTTTTTTTTGAATGCACTGATAAATCCGAAAAATTATTTCAATCTGTTGATGCAGAATCGGTAGGTATTACATTCTCCAATAACCTCGTATACACCGATACCCTTACGGTATTAGATTTCGAGTATTTGTATAACGGAGGCGGTGTAGGCATTGGCGATATTAACAACGATGGCTTGCAGGATATTTATTTCTCGGGCAACATGACTTCCGGTAAATTATATCTTAATAAAAGTGACCTGCCTGCCACCCAACTACCGGAGGGACAGGGACAGGCAGGCTGGAAATTTGAAGATATAACCGAAATGGCAGGAGTTGCCACTTCTGTTTGGGTCAATGGCGTTACCATGGTGGACATCAATCAGGATGGATTCAAAGATATTTACCTATGTGTGGCGGGAACGCGCAATACCCCTGCTCTGAAAAAGAAAAATATTCTCTTCATTAACAACGGTAATAATACATTTAAAGAATCTGCTGCCGCGTATGGATTAGAGGGAACTGGCCATAATATACAATCTGCTTTTTTTGATTATGATAAAGATGGCGATCTCGATGTTTACTTACTGCGAAATGCATTTGTTGAATATAGCCGCAATCGGGCAAGACCAAAGTCGGTACAAGGTGAATCGTCCACTACTGATCAATTGTATAGAAATAATGGAGATCTAACCTTTACGGATGTATCAGAGCAATCAGGAATTCTAATTGAAGGTTTCGGACTTGGTGTACAAGTCTGTGATCTTAATGACGACAATTGGCCGGATATTTATGTATCAAATGATTTTATAACAAATGATCTTTTGTACATCAACAATCAGGACGGAACATTTACGAACCGTGCTGGTCAATACTTTAAGCATGAAACCTATAACGCAATGGGCAATGACATAGCCGATATTAACAATGATGGGTTGGTGGATATTGTGGAAGTGGACATGCTGCCGGAAGATAATTTGCGCTGGAAGGTTACTATCATGGGCAACAACTATGATGAATTTGAGAATAGTTTAAAATTTGGATATGAACCACAGTTCGTTCGAAATACCTTACAGCTCAATAACGGTAATGGATCTTTTAGTGAAATCGGATATTTAGCAGGTATAGAAGCAACGGATTGGAGCTGGAGTCCATTATTAGCAGATTATAATAATGATGGATTAAAGGATTTGTTTATCACAAACGGATACCGACAGGATATTACCAATCTTGATTTTATAAAATTCAGCGAACGGACGTTACGTATGGGGACTGTTGAGGGAAATAAAAAAGAGAGGGTTGATATGCTCAATAAAATACCAGGTATTAAAGTCCATAATTACATGTATAAAAATAATGGCGACCTGACATTCAGTGATGAGTCAACTGCGTGGGGCTTTTCTGAACCTACGTTTTCAAATGGAGCGGCCTATGGCGATCTTGACAATGACGGTGATTTGGATCTTGTGATCAACAACATCGATGCAGCAGCTACGCTTTATAAAAATTTAGAGACTAACTCAAACGAAAGGACATCAAATTATTTGAGAGTCGGTTTTAAAGGGCCATCCTTAAACCGCGAAGGCTTTGGGGCAAAAATATATTTGCGATATCAAGGTAAAGTACAATATCAATACTTCACTCCCTTTCGGGGATTTTTATCATCTATTGAGCCTTACCTCCATTTTGGTTTAGGTACTACTGATGTCATTGATTCTTTAGAAGTAATATGGCCGGATGGTAAATATGAGATAGTAAGGAATGTAAAAGCCAATCAGGTGGTTACGGTGGAGTTTGCTTCCGCTAAGCCTAGGATAAAGAAGGAAGCCATAGCGACTAAAGAATTGCTCTTTGCCGAAGTTTCTGCTGAGTTGGGAATTAACTACACACACAGGGAGAACGACTTTGTTGATTTCAAAATCCAACCCCTGTTGCCACACATGCACAGCAAAAACGGACCAGGCATTGCGGTAGCCGATGTGAATGCCGATGGATTGGAAGATTTTTATGTAGGCGGAACTGTGAGCCAGTCCGGAGTAATGTTCATACAGCAAAGCGATGGAAAGTTTAAGAGAAGTTCCATTTCGCGAATGGATAGCCTTTCAGACGATATGGGGGTTTTGTTCTTTGATGCCGATAATGATACTGATGTTGATCTTTATATTGCGAGTGGAGGATCAGAGCATGTAAAAGATTCTCCGTTCTATAAAGATCAACTCTACCTCAATGATGGAAAAGGGAATCTTAAAAGGTCATCTGAATCTCTTCCCGATATTCGCCAAAGCGGATCAAGTGTGATAGCCGCTGATTATGATCACGATGGTGATCTGGATTTATTTGTAGGAGGGCGAATTATTCCGGGAGAATACCCCATGCCAGCAGATAGTTACCTGTTACGGAACGATACCCAAGAAAACGTTTGCCGGTTTACCGATGTGACCAGGGAAGCGGCACCTGATTTTATAAAATTAGGGTTGGTAACCTCAGCACTATGGACAGATGTTGATAATGATGGTTGGGTGGACTTGATGATAGTGGGAGAGTTTATGCCGATAACGTGTTATAAGAACAACGGAGGGAAGACATTCACGTCAATCAACAAAGATGGCTTTGCGCATTCATCTGGCTGGTGGAATAGCTTGACGGCTGGGGATTTTGATACTGATGGAGACATAGACTACATCGCGGGTAATTTGGGATTGAATACACGTTACAAAGGAAATAAAACGGAACCGCTCTGCATTTATGCCAGTGATTACGATAAGTCAGGAAGTATTGATCCTGTCATGACGATGTACATTCAGGGAGAAGAGCAAGTTGCTCATTCGTGGGATGACATGGTAAAGCAGATGAATCCCATTCGCGCACGGTTCAAAACATATCAACCGTATGCAGAGGCTAGCTTTGGGAAGTCGTTTTCAGAAGCGGAGATAAAATCTGCGTATAAAGTATGTGGAGAATGGTTTCAAACCAGTTATATCGAAAACGTAGGGGGTGGGAATTTTTCAGTAGAGGGATTACCCACACCTGTACAGTTCTCCCCCGTTTACGGGATGGTGTCAGGTGATTACAACGCTGATGGAAATTTAGATGTGTTGATGGTTGGTAATTCTTACGCTACAGAAGTATCAACCGGGAGGTATGATGCATCCATAGGTTTGTATTTACAAGGTGATGGTAAAGGTAATTTCGTATCTGTTAATGTTCAGCAAAGTGGATTTGTTGTGGATAAAGACGCTAAAGGATTATCCAAATTGATTTTAGGCGATGGTCGTGAAGTGATTTTGGCTGGAGTTAACAATGACAAGCTAAAAGCGCAGTTGGTGAATGGGGCTAAGAAATATTTTAAGGCCGCTCAGGAAGATAGTTATGCAATAGTGAAATTAAAAAACGGAAAGACGTATCGACAAGAATTTTATTATGGATCAACCTACTTATCTCAATCAAGCCGGTCATTGGGCTTTTCGGACAAGATAGTAAGTTTTGAGGTTTATAATTTTTCAGGAAGGAAGAAATAATGTGAATTAGGCAATGATACGCGTTTGCTTCAGAGTTGGATATTTCTTTTTTTTTGGATTAGGAATAGTATCATGTCAACAAAAGTCACCACGTGTATTTGAACGTCTCGATGCCAGTCAAACGGGTATTCACTTCAATAATTTTGTTGACGAAGACGAGGAGAACAATGTCAATACCTACATGAATATTTATACAGGTGGAGGCGTTGCGGCAGGTGACATTAATAATGATGGTCTCACTGATCTTTTTTTCAGCGGTAACATGGTTAGCAGTCGGTTGTTTCTCAACAAAGACAATCTGCACTTTGAAGATATAACGGAATCTTCTGGTATTTTGAATACAAGTTGGGGAACGGGCGCGGTAATGGCAGATATAAACCAGGATGGCTGGCTTGATATTTATCTATGTGTTTCTGGAAATGGACCGGAGAAAGCTAATTTATTATTCATCAATAACCAAAATAATACTTTTTCTGAATTGGCAGGTGCTTATGGCTTGGCAGACGAGCGTCAGGCCATGCACGCTTCATTTTTTGACTATGATGGTGATCATGACCTTGATCTTTTCATCATAACCAATCCAGCGTCTTTTGAGAATAATGTAAATAATATTCAACCGCGTAAACTAAATGGTGAGGGCGTCAGCACGGATATTCTTTACCGGAACAATGGGAACAGTACATTCACTGATGTATCAAAGGAAGCAGAAATTCTGGTAGAAGGCTATAGTCTTGGGCTGGCCATCAGCGATATAAACAATGACCAATGGCCTGATATTTATATCTCCAATGATTTTATTGGTAACGATATTCTGTATATCAATAATCAGGATGGCACTTTTACCAATCGTGCGGCTGAATATTTTAAGCACACCAGTTTTGCCGGGATGGGAAACGACATTGCGGATATTAACAATGATGGTTTAGTAGACGTAGTTGAACTCGATATGAGACCAGAAGATAACGCCCGACAAAAATTAATTATTCCACCAACAGGGTACGACAAATTTCAGTTATCGCTTCGCATGGGATACGAGCCACAATTTAGTCGAAATACATTTCAGCTAAACCAAGGCAGCAACAAATTCAGTGAGATCTCCTTTTTATCCGGCATTAGCAGTACGGATTGGAGTTGGAGTGCATTGGCGGCTGATTATGATAATGATGGCGACAAGGATCTATTTGTTACGAATGGCTTTTTGCGCGATTTGGGTAATATGGATTATATTACCTATCAGAATATTTATAACACCCCATTGGGTACCGTACAAGCCAAAGCGGACAGGAAACTTACTTCCATTAAGTCACTGGAAGGAGCCGTTCTAAGAAATTATATTTTTGAAAATAAGAATGACTTAACATTTGCAAATCAATCGGAAGCCTGGGGTATGGATACGAAAGGAATTTCACAAGGAGCGGCTTATGCTGATCTTGATAATGATGGTGATCTTGATCTTGTAGTCAACAATATGAACGAGGAGGCCTTTGTCTATGAAAATAAAAGTAATGAAATTTTCAGAAGAAATTATTTGCGTATTAAGTTTAAAGGCAGCCTGCAAAATCGTGATGGTATTGGCGTGAAAGTAACTATCTACAACCAGAAACAGATGCAATTTTTTGAGCACTTCATGAATCGTGGATTTGAGTCAACTGTAGATGACGTTTTACACATTGGTTTAGATACCGTTCAGGTCATTGATTCGTTAGAAGTAATTTGGCCGGATAGTAAATATGAAGTAATAAAGAACGTAAAAGCCAACCAGGTGCTTACGTTGGTGCATGCCTCTGCAACTTCCGCAAAGAAGGAAACCTTATCAGCGAAAGAATTACTGTTCACGGAAGTTTCGACCGAACTAGGAATTACCTACACACATACCGAAAATGACTTTGTTGATTTCAAGGTTCAACCCCTGTTGCCACACATGCACAGCAAAAACGGGCCTGGCATTGCGGTAGCCGATGTAAATGGCGATGGGTTGGAAGATTTTTATGTAGGCGGAACGATAAACCATTCAGGATCCATGTTCACACAGCAAAGCGATGGAAAGTTTAAGAGAGGTTCCATTTCGCAAATGGATAGTCTTGCGGACGATATGGGCATTTTATTCTTTGATGCCGATAATGATACTGATGTTGATCTTTATATTGCGAGTGGAGGATCAGAGCATGTAAAAGATTCTCCGTTCTATAAAGATCAACTCTACCTCAATGATGGAAAAGGGAATCTTAAAAGGTCATCTGAATCTCTTCCCGATATTCGCCAAAGCGGATCAAGTGTGATAGCCGCTGATTATGATCACGATGGTGATCTGGATTTATTTGTAGGAGGGCGAATTATTCCGGGAGAATACCCCATGCCAGCAGATAGTTACCTGTTACGGAACGATACCCAAGAAAACGTTTGCCGGTTTACCGATGTGACCAGGGAAGCGGCACCTGATTTTATAAAATTAGGGTTGGTAACCTCAGCACTATGGACAGATGTTGATAATGATGGTTGGGTGGACTTGATGATAGTGGGAGAGTTTATGCCGATAACGTGTTATAAGAACAACGGAGGGAAGACATTCACGTCAATCAACAAAGATGGCTTTGCGCATACATCCGGCTGGTGGAATAGCTTAACGGCTGGGGATTTTGATAGTGACGGAGACATAGACTACATCGCGGGTAATTTGGGATTGAATACACGATACAAAGGAAATGAAAAGGAGCCGCTTTGCATTTATGCCAACGACTATGATAAGAACGGATCTGTCGATCCAGTTATGACATACTTTCTACAGGGAACAAAACATATTGTTCACGCACGCGATGAACTCATAAGTCAGATTAGTGCTATGCGCTCTCGTTTTCGAAAGTACAAAGAGTATTCAGACGCAACTTTTGACGAATCATTCTTGCCATCAGAATTGGAATCAGCGTATGTCGTCTGTAGTGAATGGTTTGAATCCAGCTACATCGAAAATTTGGGTAAAGGAAAATTTTCTATGAAGGCTTTACCTTTAGAGGCTCAGTTTTCACCAGTTTATGGTATGATTACAGATGACTACAATGGTGATGGTCATCAGGATATAGTGATGGTTGGCAATTTGTATGCAACCGAAGTAAACACGGGAAGATATGATGCTTCAGTAGGCGTATACCTTACGGGTGATGGAAATGGTAACTTCTACACTATAAAAGCGATGGACTCTGGATTTTTTGCAGAGGGCGATGCCAGGGGGATGGCAAAGCTGATGTTAGGTGATGGAAGTATGCTTTTGTTGGCAGGAAACAATTCAGGTCCTATCAAAGCGTATGAAGTAAATCAAAACTATAAAACGTATTTAGCGAAATATGATGATGCTTTTGCATTACTAAAGTTTGCAAATGGAAAGACCTATAAACAAGAGTTTTCCTATGGATCAACGTATTTATCGCAATCAAGCAGAAGTTTGCATTATTCATCAAGGGCAACAAAGAGTGTTATAGTAAATGTTAAAGGAGAGCGGAGGGATGTGCCAGTTGATTAATAAAGTAAAAATATTGGCCAGCTTGCCATTAATGGCAAACATTTAATTATTGAAAATGGAAGTAAGGACGTGTAAAATGGTACTTTAATGAATAATCAACGATCTGAAAGCTGCAAGGCGATACGCCTTTCCGTTGTAATCTTGTCAACTCTTTTCATATATGCCTGCAGTAGTCCACGTACAGAGCGGTCTAAAATTGCTGAGGCAATGGAGAAGTCAATTCAAACAGAATTGTTAAACAAATGGTATCCTCAATCCATGGATACAATCTTTGGAGGTTTTCTGAGTACGTACACGTACGATTGGAAACTGACAGGAGAACAAGATAAAATGATTGTGACCCAAGCCCGTCATACCTGGGTGAATGCAGAAGCTTCACAACTTTATCCCGATATACCGCATTATAAAACTAGTGCTTTGCATGGCTTCAAATTTTTACGTGATGTTATGTGGGACAAAACTTTTGGAGGTTTTTATACATTGGTCGATAGGCAAGGAAATGTCAAGGATATTGACAATGGAAAAGTTGCCTATGGAAATGCATTTGGGATATATGCCCTTGCATCATACTATGAAGCATTGGGGGATACAGCAGCTATACACCTGGCACAGAAAGCATTTTTGTGGTTGGAGAAACATAGTCATGATCCTGTTCACAAAGGATATTTCCAGCATCTGAAGAGAGAAGGGACACCCATTTTGCGAGCAGATATAATTAAATCAACTGCCGAAACCGGGTTTAAAGATCAGAATTCTTCCATACACTTGCTGGAAGCCTTTACCGAACTCTACCATGTTTGGCCCGACAGTTTGCTTCGGGTACGACTTGAGGAAATGCTAGTCCTGATACGGGATACAATCACAACTGAAAAGGGTTACCTGACCTTATTTTTTAAACCAGACTGGACAACAATATCCTATAGGGATTCATCCGAGGCACTTATCCAGGAGCATCATAATCTTGATCACGTTTCTTTTGGCCATGATGTTGAAACCGCTTACCTAATGTTGGAAGCATCGCATGCCCTCGGAATAAAAGATGATACAACAACCTTAAAGGTTGCCAAGAAAATGGTGGATCATGCCCTTCAAAATGGTTGGGATAATGCTGTGGGTGGTTTCTATGATGAGGGCTATTATTTTAAAGGCGTTGAGGGCATATCCATTATAAGAGATACTAAAAATTGGTGGGCACAGGCGGAAGGCTTAAATACGCTTTTGCTTATGGCTGACTATTTTCCTGATGACGAAATGAACTACTTCAACAAATTTCAAATGCTTTGGGAATATGCAGACACCTATCTGATTGATCATCAATATGGAGATTGGTATGCAGGAGGAATCGATAAAGAACCATTTCAAAAGACAGCGTTAAAAGGACATATCTGGAAGGCCACCTACCATCACTTTCGTTCATTATCGAATTGTGTTAAACAATTGAAGGTGGATAATCCGCATCCCTATTGAAATGACTGTATCATGGTGCGACTACATCTTAGACTGTCTACCTTAAAAAATTGTGAAGTGTTAACTTAAAAATAAATATCTTAATATGAAATCTTTAAGCTGGTTAATGGGTATCATCGGAATATTGCTGGTATTGAATTCCTGTGACAGTGAATTTTATTCGATGGATGATTTTTACCGGGTTAAGAAAATTGACACGCACATGCATTTACATGCTGAAAGTACTGCCTTTACAGAGCAAGCCATCGAAGATAACTTCAGATTGCTTGATGTAAGTGTCGATGTGCCGCAATACCCTTCTGTAGAGGATCAGGAACGTGTGGCCTTACTACAAATACAAAAGCACCCGGAGCAAGTTAAATATTTAACTGCTTTTACCTTGAACCACTGGGACACGGCCAATTGGGCGGATGAAACCATTGCCAGATTAAAAACTTCCTTCGACTCAGGTGCACTTGGAATTAAGCTCTGGAAGAATATTGGTATGGTCTATAAAGATTCGATTGGCCATTTTATAATGATCGATAATCCAAAGTTCGACCCTGTTATCCAATATATTATTGATCAGGATAAAACAGTAATGGGCCATTTGGGTGAACCTAAAAATTGCTGGCTTCCGATAGATCAAATGACTGTGAATAACGACCGCGAGTACTTCAAAAAAAATCCAGAATACCACATGTTCTTGCATCCTGAATATCCTTCGTACGAAGATCAGATTAATGCCCGTGACCGGTTTCTGGAAAGACATCCGGATATGCGTTTTGTGGGAGCACATTTAGGTAGTTTGGAATGGGATGTTGATGAACTGGCGAAACGTTTGGATAAATTTCCGAACATCGCGGTGGACATGGCAGCACGTATTCCTCATCTTCAGTACCAATCTCAATCAAACCGTGAAAAAATTCGCGCGTTTCTAATTAAATATCAAGATAGACTGACCTATGGTTCGGACTCAGAGATTTCTAATTCTTCGGATCCAAAGGGGGAGCGAAAACAATTACACGAAACATGGCTTGCCGACTGGAAATATTTTGTAACGGATGAAATGATGACAGTTGAGGAGGTGAATGGCGAGTTTCAAGGATTAAAGTTGCCCAAAAATGTTATCGATAAAATCTTCAGAGAGAATGCTATTCGTTGGTTTAAAATGGATTAGACTTTTTTTCGCGACAAGCTTTTAAGAAGCCAAAGGAAGATTATATTGCCATTTTAGATGAAATAGTAAATAACAGAACTTGTAAGGATACCTTTGACTGTAAGTTCAGGGAAATTTGGATTCTTGCTTTGGATGACTTTAGAAGAACTACGTACTTATTGCCTTTCTAAACCTTCGGTAGAAGAAAGTCTTCCCTTTGGTCCGGATACTCTCGTATTTAAAGTAAGGGGCAAAGTGTTTTTGATCACCGGCTTCGACTATTCACCTTTGCAATTTAATGTGAAGTGCGATCCTGACAAGGCGATTGACTTGCGGGAACGGTATGCTTGCGTGCTGCCCGGCTACCACATGAATAAGAAACATTGGAATACCGTGATTGTTGACGGATCTGCCCCGGTAAGCTTACTGAAGGAATGGATTGATGATTCGTATAAATTGGTTTATACTCCTTCAATAAAGAAAAGTAAACCCAAAAAATAAATGTCAGCTTCCGTCATTCAGCCCTCATCCTTTGGCTTTTTGAAAAAACTATCCCGCAATAATAATCGCGATTGGTTTAACAAGCACAAAGAAGAATACTTGCGAGCCCAGGAAAATATCCAACATTTTGTCGATGCGTTAATTGCAAAAATGAATGCGCACGACCAAATTGAGACTCCCTCTGGCAAGAAGAGTCTTTATAGGATTTATAATGATGTTCGATTTTCTGATGACAAGACACCCTATAACCCGCGGTTTGCAGGTAGCTTAAGAAGAGTAAAACCGATGCTCCGGGGAGGCTATTATTATTGGATTAAACCCGGAGGTTCACGAGTTGGTTGTGGCTTTACCTATCCTGACTCCGGTGATCTTAAAAGACTCCGGTTGGATATTCGAGATAACTATACCGACTGGAACAAGCTGCTGAATTCCAAAGTACTTCAATCTACATTTGGGGAAATGTTGGGGGATCAGGTAAAGACAGCACCGAAAGGATTTTCGAAAGATCATCCGGCTATTGATTTATTGCGCTATAAACAATTTTGGTTTGAACATGACTTCACCGACAAGGAAGTATTGGCATCTGACTTTCTCATCCAAGTAAACAAAACCTTTAGAACTATTCGTCCTTTTTTTAATTACATGAGTGAAGTGCTGACAACCAATTTGAATGGTGAGTTGATTGTTTAGGTAAATTATCAACAACTATTTTCGCCAATGAATTATCTTTTTTTTCTATTGGATTTTCTATCTTTCCTCTTTCATCAAAATTTAGCCCTATGGTCGTGTTTGTTATTACTATCTCAAATCTGATTTGGTGAATAAGTTAACGTACGAAACATGAAGCGAAGGGAATTTATTAACAAGACAGTTCGGGCATCAGCCCTTGCTTCCACAATACCACTTGCTGAACTTAATGCCGCAGTAAATAAACAAGTGAGCAACGCAACATCTCAAGAAAAAAAGAACTATGACGTGATTGTGATTGGTGTTGGTAGCATGGGCTCGTCTACCTGCTACTATCTCGCCAAGCAAGGTTATAATGTTTTGGGGTTAGAGCAATTTGATATTCCTCATGAGTTGGGTTCGCATGCAGGCCAGAGCCGCATCATTCGGAAGGCTTACTTCGAACATCCTGATTATGTGCCGCTGTTACAACGATCGTATGAAAATTGGAAGACACTAGAAGATGAAACAGGCGCACAACTGTATTTCAAAACCGGGTTGCTCTACTTTGGTAAATCAGATCACCCGCTTATTAAAGGATTGCGCGTGTCCGCACAAAAATATTCTATTGAAATAAATGATCTCACGACTCAATATGTAGCTGATCAATATCCACAGTTTAGAATTCCCGAAGGTTATGATCGATTAATGGAGCCTGAAGCTGGATTTGTTACTCCTGAGAGAGCTGTGCTTCTTTATACAGAAAGAGCTATTCAAAATGGAGCAGCTATACACACGAAGGAGAAGACAATGGAGTGGAAGAAAACAGGAAGTACGATCATCGTTAAAACTGATAAGACCACCTATCAATGCAACAAGCTTATCATCACGGCAGGGCCATGGGCAGGAAAAGTAATTCCGAATCTTTCGAAAAACCTGATAGTCACCCGTCAAATGATTGCCTGGGTGAAGCCAAAGAAATGGCAATCCTTTGAATTGGGCAACTTCCCCTGTTGGACGATTGCTGACGATACAAAGCCAGGTATTTTCTACGGCTTTCCCATTTTATCCCCTGAAAAATTTGGTGGCCCTATCGGATTGAAACTTGCGCATCACACCCATGGAGCGGTATCTGATCCGGATACCATCAATCGCAATCCTTCTGAAGAAGATGAATCAATTCTTGTTTACGCCTTGAATAAATTTATTCCTGATGGGTATGAATCGACTCACGTTATGAAAACCTGCATGTACACCAATACCCCGGATGAAAATTTTATTCTCGATTATGTTCCGGGTTATGAGAAGGATGTGGTAGTCGCTGCCGGTTTCAGCGGACATGGATTTAAGTTTGCATCAGTCATAGGAGAGATCATGGCAGATCTGGCCATGAAAGGAAGAACAGATCAGCCTATTGGATTTTTAAACGCAAAACGATTTTAGAAATGAGACCAATGCGTGTTGCTTACTTACTATTACTAACCCTTTCCGTTCAATGTACTGAAAATAAAAATGGTGTTGGCGAGGACGAAAAGCTAATTCGGGAGGCACGGCAAAAATCAAATGACGCTATTGCACAACAAGACACAGTGGCTCTCGCGGAAACCTGGACAAGCGACTATCATATTATCTCTTCCAGGAATTTTGAAATTAACGGATTAGTAAATAATCGCCATTTGTTTGCTAAGGAATTCTCGAATAAGAAAGAAATACTCTATGTAAGAACAACCAAAAAAGTGGAAATATTTACCGACTGGAATATGGCCTCAGAGAACGGCACCTGGACTGGACAATGGCTTGAGCCTGATGGATTAGTTAAATTTACGGGCACCTATTTTGCCAAATGGCATAAGGTAAACAGGGAGTGGAAAATCAGAGCCGAGATTTTTGTTCCCCTTACTTGCAAGGGAAGTTTGTTTTGTGAGAAGAAGCCATTTTGAGACTCCATTCAATCTGACATGTTGTACATTAAATTTATAGTTTGCGAATAGTGCCGTACAGAAAAATTTCGAACTTTGCTTTAACTTAGTATAAGACTTGTAACCTCTACAGTTATTTTATTTACTGCCCGTGTACTGCCCGGACCCAATCTGCATTTGTTTTTGAGAATCAGGAAAATGGCACGGACTAACGTTCTCTCGATCTTACTACAGCCGTTACCAGTGCAGTGTACACCGCTAGCGATATTAGCTATACACGAGAAGTATTTTCTTCAACACCAGCTCTTGTCGCGCGGGACAAGTCATTTGAAACAACTTTTTATGGTTGTCAATGAAGCATCCCCATATGTAAAATAGCATCTCTTGAAAATACCAATCATTTAAAAAAACCTCAGTCATGAAATTAATTATCAAAACCATTTTTCTTGCGGCATCAACGCTACCTCTTCAAGCGCAACTTTCGAAAGTTGAAAAAAAGGTTGTTTCTGCAGTAGATGCTTATTACGCTGAATCATTGAAACTTCTTGAGCAAGTAGTGAATATCAATAGTGGCTCGATGAATTTTGATGGAGTGTATAAAGTAGGAACAATATTTAAAGCGAAATTTGATGCGCTTGGCTTTCAGACAAGATGGGTAGATGGTAAACCGTTCGGCAGGGCAGGGCATCTCATCGCGGAGCATAAAGGAAAAGGGAAAACATTATTGCTGATTGGTCATCTGGATACCGTGTTTGAACTTTCAAGTCCTTTTCAGCAGTTTAAGATGATTAACGATTCTACAATGTCAGGGCCCGGGGTTGGCGATATGAAAGGTGGTGATGTTGTGATTGTACAAGCGCTGCAAGCTTTGAATGATGCTGGCCTCTTAAAAGACATGAGTATTATCGTAGTGATGACTGGCGATGAAGAGTTAAGCGGAAGGCCATTAGCGTTAGCGCGATATGATTTAATTGAAGCTGCCAGAGTTGCCGATATTGCTATTGGTTTTGAAGATGGGGCCGGTGATCCGAAGACAGCTGTTGTCTCGAGACGAAGTTCTTCCAATTGGGAACTTACCGTTACGGGGGTGCCAGCACATTCCTCTCAGATTTTTACAGAAAAGATAGGAGCGGGGGCTATTTATGAAGCCACACGAATCGTGAACGGTTTTTATGAAGCACTCTCTAATGAAACAAACCTCACCTTCAACCCGGGCATGATGCTGGCAGGCTCCACTGTAGAACATAACAAAAACATGGACGGTGGTAGTGCTTATGGAAAAGGAAACATTGTGGCCAGGCAAGCTGTTGTCACTGGCGACATTCGGGCCATGTCACCCGAGCAGTTAAAGAAAACACAGGATGTGATGAAAGAAATCGTTGTTAACCATCGTCCGCAGACATCTGCCGAAATTACATTTGGAGAAGGCTATCCTCCACTTGCTCCAACCGAAGGCAATTATAAATTGCTAAGTTATTTTAGTCAGGTGAGCAAAGACCTCGGCTTTGGCGAAGTAGTAGCAGTGCATCCGCGCAAAGCAGGGGCCGCTGATATTTCGTTCACTGCGGAGTATGTGGAAATGGCCATGGATGGACTGGGACTTGGTTCAAGCGGTGGCCATACCGTAAATGAAACTGCGGATCCCCGAACAATTTCCATGCAGGCGAAACGCGCTGCTGTTCTTTTCTATAGGTTAACAAACGAGAAAGTCACAATCAACAAGAATAGGTGAGATAATTACGAATAAAAGAAAGATATTTTCAGTATGACAATTATATTTAACCCCTCATTTCCACTGTCGAAAATCCTCCAAGGTCTGATTGCTTTTTGCGAAAAGACCTTGGAGGACTCACCGACCCATTGTGTTGGTTATTTACTTCCTGTTAAAAGTAAGATAACCGTGTTCCATACGATTGGGAAATGAGCCAACTTATCGTAATATTGCGATGAATTGAAGGCCTACATTGAGCCAGATAAATCTTCCTATGGACCCTATGCTTGGACTACATCAAAACAGGCCTTTGCTACCTGCATTGAACATAACATGCGAGCGTTTAACAAATGATTTTATTCACATCGCACCCGAGCGCAAAGCTACCCTTCAACAGTTGACCTCTTTTATTCAAAGCAAGATTAATGCGAAAAAGGAAGTCTATTTAAATTTTATTTGCACGCACAATTCAAGACGCAGCCACATCGCCCAACTTTGGGCCCAGGCTGCAGCCTATTATTATGGAGTGTCAGCAATTGAATGTTTTTCCGGTGGGACGGAAGCAACGGCTTTTAATCCAAGAGCAGTTAAAGCCATGCAGGATGTTGGCTTTCACATTTTGAAAACGAATGAGAGTGATAATCCCGTGTACGAGGTGCGATTCGCGGATCAGGTAAAACCCATTACCACATTTTCCAAAAAGTATGACGATCCCTTCAATCACAATATGGATTTTGCAGCCATCATGACCTGCTCCCATGCCGATGAAAACTGCCCATTAGTAGTGGGAGCATCAGCCCGTATCGCAATTACCTATGATGATCCAAAGGAATTTGATAATTCCCCAGTAGAGACTGCCAGGTATAAGGAAAGAGTTCAACAAATTGGAGCGGAAATTTTATACGTTTTTTCATTACTTAAAATATAAGTACGGTCCCTTATGAGTAATCAAAAGAAGCTTGGTTTTTTAGATCGGTATCTTACCCTTTGGATTTTTATCGCCATGTTGTCAGGCATTCTGCTTGGTAATTTATTTCCAATAGAGAAATGGATTAGCCCTTTTCAGTTAGGCACAACCAATGTGTTGATTGCAGCCGGGCTTATTGTGATGATGTATCCACCGCTGGCCAAGGTGAGATATGAGCATCTTGGAAAAGTATTCAAGAATGTAAAGGTGATCTCGTTGTCTTTACTTCTTAATTGGGTAATCGGTCCCATCCTGATGTTTTTTTTGGCGATTATTTTTTTACGGGACAAGCCGGAGTACATGATAGGCTTAATACTCATTGGTATTGCGCGATGTATTGCAATGGTCTTAGTGTGGAATGATCTCGCAAAAGGTGATAAAGAGTATGCAGCAGGCCTGGTTGCGCTCAATAGCATTTTTCAGGTCCTGTTTTACAGCGTGTTTGCATGGCTGTTCATCACCGTGTTGCCGCCTTATTTCGGCATGAAAGGATCCATCGTAAATGTAAGTATGCAGGATGTGGCAGAAAGTGTTTTTCTTTATCTCGGTGTTCCGTTTCTGGCCGGCTTCTTAACGCGTTACTTTTTCAAGAAGCTGAAAGGGGAAGCATGGTATGTTCAAAATGTAGTTCCAAAAATCAACCCGCTTACGTTGATTGCCCTTCTGTTCACGATCGTGATTATGTTCAGCTTTAAAGGCAAGATGATGTTGCACATTCCGTTTGATGTTATCCGAATAGCCATTCCTCTGGTTATCTATTTCAGCACCATGTTTGTGCTTAGTTTTCTTTTATCAAAGAAACTGGGGGCCAATTACGAAGAGAATGCTTCGGTATCTTTCACTGCGACTGGAAACAACTTCGAACTGGCAATTGCAGTAGCGGTAGGAGTCTTTGGAATTAATTCTGGTCAGGCTTTTACCGGTGTAATTGGTCCGCTCATTGAAGTGCCCGCCTTGATTCTTTTAGTAAACCTCGCGTTCTGGTTAAAGAAAAGATTATACGCTGCAAAAGCAGCTTAATGTACCATGAGAAATGGGATGTACCCTTTGCCTTGATGCAAAAGATAGGGTGGTGTTATTTCCGGGCAATATTCCAGCGAACGACCTGATCCAGTTTGGCGGTCTGTATCAATTTAATTTTAGTGCCTTCCATTTCAATTAATCCCTCATCGCGGAAATCGGACAGCACACGGATCACCGACTCCGATGCGGTGCCAACAATCTTGGCAAGGTCATCCCGTAAAATGCTTAAAGGTTCGTTCCCTTTTTTCAATTGCCACATTTTCAACAAGGCTTCCGCTGTACGCTGGCGAACGGAATTATAGGCAAGGTGCAGGAGTTGTGCTTCCTTCTCAGAAACCTTTTTGCACAGCATGGAAATAAAACTTGCCGATACAACCGGTTGACTGTTGAGTAAGGTGATGAAATCGTACTTGGGAATTAGCACTAATTCCGAGTCATCCAGAGCAATGGCACTTTCCAGGAAAGGACTGTTTTCCAGCAGGGCCTCATACCCAAAAAAATCATTCTCTTTGTAAAGATTAGTAATCAGTTCCTTTCCATCCGGGTGTGATTTGAAGGTTTTAACATTTCCGGATTTGATAAAATAAACATAAGCGGGAGTGTCTCCCTCTGAAAAAATCTCGGACTTCTTTTTGTATACTTTTAACTTATTCTCTTTGCAAAGGTCGGCCAGGTTGAGGACCTGCCGGGCATCGCGGATAAATTGATCAAATCCTTCGGAAGTAGAGGCGTAATTGGCTTGCAGTAAGGCACTCTTGCGCAGTCGGGTTTCAATGGCGTTGAGTAAGTCCGTATCGTCAAAGGGTTTTGTCAGGTAATCATCAGCACCCATGGCCATCCCTTTTCGCATGTCAGCTTTTTCCGCTTTGGCGGTAAGAAAAATAAAAGGTATGCGGGCTGTTTCTGGTTTTTTACTTAAAATGTGCAGTACACCATAGCCATCTAGTTCCGGCATCATAATATCACACACTACGAGGTCAGGCAATATTTTTTGTGCGATTTCAGCACCTTCTTTACCATTCTTAGCCGTGGTGACTTCATAGTCAGCAAGTGACAGGATTTCTGCTGTATTTTCACGCACATCAGCATTATCTTCGATCAGGAGTATTTTTTTCATGATTTAAAATAAGGGGTAAGGTAATAATAAAAGAGCTACCTATTCCTTCTTCGCTGGTAAAGGTAATTTCTCCTTTCAGTAAATCAATATAGCGTTTCACAATATTCAAGCCCAGCCCAGTACCCTGTATGTTAGAGGCATTCGAAGCCCTGAAAAAGCGATCGAAAACATGTTTTACTTCCGACTGCGGAATTCCAATGCCTTCATCGCGGACCTCGATGTTGACGCTTTCATCGGTGCAGGCAAAAACGATCAGAATTGTTTTCCCTATGTCAGAATATTTGGCGGCATTAGAAATTAAATTGAATAGAATACCACGCAGTACCCTAATGTCGGTTTGAAGATATAAATCGGGTTCACTAAATTCAGCAACTAATTTTTGTTCTTCTTTCAATATATGTTTTAACTCTTCCTTAATTTCTTCAAAAAAAGAATTCAGGGAGATCGTTTCATTGGCCAATTCAATGCGTCCCTCCTCGAGTTTGCCAAGTGAGAGAAAGTCATTTAAAATGGCGGTGAGATGATTGACGGAAGATTTAACGCGGGAGATGTGTTTATTCATCTTGCTCACTTCGCCACGTTGTTGATATTGCTGGATAAGAGATGTTGAACTCAATATCGTGCTTAGAGGTGTCCGGAATTCATGCGATGCAATAGAAACGAACTTTGATTTTAATTCATTAAGGTCCCGCTCTTTTTCCAACGCCTTCCTGGTTTCCTCTTCTGCTTTCTGGCGCACAAGAATTTGCTGCTGCAGGTCTTTGTTTAATTTCTCTAATTTTTCTACCGATAGATTCAGCGCTTCTGTCCTGGATTTTACTTTTTTCTCTAACTCAGCGGCATATTCAATCAGTTGTTCCTCACTTCGTTTCAGAGCGTCTTCGGCCATTTTCCTCATGGAGATATCGGTGATAAAAGCGATGCTCAACATCTGGTTGTTGATGTTAGCAAAGCTTAGGCTTATTTCGATCGGAAACTCCTGGCCATCAAGTCGCACGGCCATCAGGTCCCGGCCAGAGCCCATGCGTCTCGGTTCCGGATGCTTGTTAAATTGCTTGCGAAAATCCATATGCTGTCTGCGGTAGCGCTCTGGCAATAACTTTTCCAGGTTATGACCTACCATGGTTTCGGATGGGTAGCCGAACATTTTTTCTGAAACAGGATTGGCCAGAAGAATGGTGCCTGTTTTATCCACCATAATGATGCCTTCTGCCGAAGTCCTGAAGATTTCACGAAAAGTGTCACTCGAAACAAAGGGTATCTCCAGAGGAATTTTAGCAGGCATTCAAGCTGATCATTTACGCGCTAAGATACATGACAAAACTCATTTTTTAGTCTGATGAACATTCCCATTTTTGGAAATCCCGAAATATAGCTTTATAGCGTAAAGGGGGAGAAGTTTTCTGAAGAAGGGTTGATATGACAAAAATCATTTCTTGAACTGATTATTCTAGTGAGTTTAGAATTTATGAGGGGTGTATGTTTACAGTTAATAAAAAAGAAGAGTCATTGCTAAATGTGACCTTTCCTATGGCAAAGAAGACAATTTTGTGCGCTATTGATTTTTCTGAATCATCATTGAAGGCACTGAAGTATACGATGACAATGGCCGAGGTGTACCATGCTCAGGTTACCGTTTTATTTTGTTACCGGTTGATTGCAACTGATGATGAAGGTGAGTCGTTGACTATGAAACGGGGCATTGAGGCAAAGGCTTTGCAACAGTTTCATGAAGTGGAGAAAAAGCTAGACCATGCCACAACAGTTCCCTATCAGTTCTTAACTGAGATTGGTTTTTTCCCCTCTCGCATAGAAATGTTCATGCGCAAAACGCCCGTGAGTTTGCTCGTTATGGGGAACTCTGTCGTGAAGAATTTCAATGAGTATAAGAACCTGAGTTTCGATCAATTTCTTAACGAGACCAAAGTCCCCGTTGTGGTCGTACCAGAAGAATCCATGATCTTCTGACATCCGAATTTCTCTGCTTTTTGTGATGCCATAGCAGAATACGTTTTTTCCAGGAAGATGCGAGATATACTTTTATTTTTTTCTCTTTCCACTTCAGGCAGTCGTATCCAGATCGTTTGACTTACCTTTAAGGCCGGTAATTTTTAAAGGCTAAACAGCAGGAGATTGGAAAAAAGAAAACGTGTTACATTGATCTTGATTTTAGGGTTGTTGTCGGCTATAGGTCCCTTTTCGATTGATATGTACTTGCCGGGTTTTCCGGCCATAGCCGTTGCCCTTGGCACCACTGTTGATGCGGTGTCCTATTCCCTAGCTAGCTTTTTTATTGGCGTTTCTTTTGGACAGCTATTGTGTGGCCCTTTGCTGGATCGGTTTGGAAGAAAGATCGTGTTAGAAGTTGGGCTCATTTTGTATATTCTGGCGTCAATAGTCTGTGCATTATCAACTTCTATCGAAGTACTGATTGCCTTTCGTTTTCTGCAGGCTCTTGGAGGTTGCGTAGGGATGGTAGCCCCCAGGGCCATTGTGCGCGACTTATTTCCGGTTGAAGAGAACGCCAAAATATTTTCACTCCTTATATTAGTATTAGCGATTTCTCCAATCTTAGCACCAACGGTTGGGAGTTACGTGATCGCCTTGCTGGGATGGAATTATGTGTTCGTTGTTCTCACGGTTTTAGCTGCGCTCATACTCACGGCAGTTATTTTTTGGTTACCCGAGAGCAGGCAACCTGATCCGACTTTTTCGCTGCGTCCAAAACCTATTCTTGCTCGTTTTATGAGTGTAGCAAGGCAACCACAGTTTTACACCTACGCATTATCGGGCGGAATAGCGTCAGCGGGTTTGTTCGCTTACCTATCGGGATCACCTTTCGTATTTATGAAATTGTATGGTGTAACCGAACAACAATATGGTTGGATCTTTGCCCTGATTGCGGTTGGCTTAATCGCCAGTAGTCAGCTCAATAGTCTTTTACTCAGAAAATATAAGAGTGAGCAAATCATGATAACGATACTGACTTTGCAAGCCATTATTGGAATTCTTCTTTTGATGGGGAGTGTTATGGACTTATTTGGACTAATCGGTACCATTTTTATGATCTTTTTATTTCTAAGTTGTCAGGGATTCAGCTTTCCAAATTCGGCAGCTTTGTCCATGGCGCCTTTCACCAAAGAGGCAGGCAGCGCTTCTGCGCTCATGGGCGCCATACAAATGGGATTGGGTGCCCTGGCTGCTGCCATGGTAGGTTTATTAAATGCTCAAAGCGCCATACCCATGACGGCCGTGATGGCTGCTTGTACGACAGTAGGTTTACTCATTCTTATCGCGGGCAAACGAAACATTCAGTATATAGCCAAGCTTCAGGACATAGAAGAAGAAGCGCTGGATATGATTGAAAAATATTAATCCTGCTTATTAACTGGAGTTACGCAGAACCAACAATTTACTGTCATTGCGAGTACCTGTGATGGAATGTGTGAGGCACGAAGCAATCCCCCAAATAAGGAGATTGCCTGCCTACCGGACAGGCCATAGCCGTCAGGCTAAGGCGTTAAGTGTTTTATAATAAGCTGTTTTTCC